>Ga0099364_10008200_pt1 | contig 14743 bp, 17 predicted proteins | sample TergutTh196P3_FD_73070 | JGI IMG/M metagenome (GOLD analysis project Ga0099364, IMG submission 73070) | Microcerotermes parvus P3 segment gut microbial communities from Pointe-Noire, Republic of the Congo - Th196 P3 | ecosystem: Host-associated > Arthropoda: Insects > Digestive system > Gut ... | reverse complement strand
TAGAATAATGGGAAAACCTGTTCGGTAACGGGGGCCAAGGCGGAAAATCCGCCAGCTATTCCAAAGACAGATTCGTTGATTCTGTAAGACCTGCTGTATTCCATAAGCTGCCTTTGAATGTCCGTTCTAAAAAACCACAGCACGAACTCTTGCGCTGCTTTTGGGGCTTTCCCTCTTTTTGGAAGCCCAAGATAAATTGTATCGTCAATAATCGGAATTCTGTTATGGTCCATAATCCAACGAAAATCAAAATTGCTCTTGCTCTCTTCACTCAAGGTAAAAAGTGTATCGCTTTCCATGTACGAAAAAAGTATCCGCCCCGATTGAATTAATTTTTCCGGGGGTTCAAAGAAATATTTAAAGGTAAAGTCTTCTTCGGCTTGATTGCTGGAATTGATTTCGTGCGTCCAGTTATAGATAAATTCCATTGACCTATCCAGAGCCAAAGCATCCCAGAGCATTGCCGGTGTCATTGGCGCTGCTGCTTCTCTGAAAGATGCGTTGAACAGGATTGCCGTAGTTAATAAAAAATCATTATTCCAAAGAGGTGAAAATCCCATTCGTGTATATGAGCCTCTGGTTAAAACATTGTAGGCTTTGCTCAGTTCTTTTATCTCATCGAAACCAATGGTAAATTGATTTGAAAGATTTAAATCCCCGTTAAAAATTAATGCAGGAATATTAAAAGAAACTGGCAGTAAATATTGGCTGCGATCTATCCTTCCCGCAGACAAAAGTTCCTGGTAAAAAACACTTCTCGATAGTTTATTTGTCCCAAACAAGTTATCCAAAGATTTAAATCGTGTTTCGATAATATCATTTTTTAACCAGCTCCCGATTATTATATCAGGCGTTGAGCTGTTATTTCTCTGCCACACACCTGAATTTTGCATTACTGCCAACTCTGTTGCGGGAAATTCAAGGTATTTAACAGTTATCTTGTATTGATTTTGGGAGGTGTTAAAATATTCACTATAAAATGCAAATTCTGGACGGTCTGTCCAGACTATTACCGTTTTATCCCCGGCACACGAGGCTAGAAAAATTACGGCAATAATTGCGCCGAACCAGCCGCACCATGTAGGTGCATTTTTCTGCTGCATAAATAATTTTATTTTTTTTGATATGGCTTGTCAATCTTGATTTTTAATGCTAGAATTAATTTTCATATTTGGAGGATTTTTTGGAAAGGGTTAAAGACGCTCATATCATCAGAATAATTGAGCAAATTGGTCAGCATTATCAAACAAATATTGCAAACCGTTATGTGCGACCATTATTGTTGCAGCTTCAGATTGATAAAAATACATGGGATCAGGTTGAGATTCTTACAGAAAAAATGGAATTATACCGTTATCAGGGATTTCATGTAGACGATTTATACAGGCAAATTATCGCCTGCGCCCGTCTTATAGAATCTTGCCGCAGTGGGATAGTGCCGACTATCAGGAGCAGGCTTGGAAATGCTCCTCCTGGTCCTGATAAAATCCTTCGCGAAATGGCAGCAAACAATTTCTCCTCGAATTTGCAAGTTTTGGCAGATTTAGTAAATGAATTGTATGTTAATTTGATAGAAATCGACAATTCTACGGCAAAGAAAAGCAAGCCTGTTCATACACAAATGCCGGATCTACATAATGTTGGCAGGATGTTGGTAGGGCGCTAACAAATAACAGTTAGTAAATGGCGGAATATTGGGTGATTTACAATCATAACTTCATTATTTTATTTGTATGCTATTTTGTAAAACACTTGACTAAATTTTAAATTTTCGATATAAATAACTTCAGTATGAGGAGAACACAATGTACGCTCTTGTAGAATTTATGGGAAAACAGTATAAGGCCGAAAAGGGTACCCTACTTAAGGTCGATAAAGTCGATGCTGAGCCGGGAGCAGCCATTAATATTGGTACGGTTCTTTTGATTTCCAATTCCAGTGATGTTAAAGTAGGCAGCCCTTATGTAACAGGCGCTAAGGTTGCTGCGACACTGGAATCTCACGGCAAAGACGGGAAAATCATCGTTTTTAAGTATAAACCAAAGAAAGATTACCGTCGTAAGCAGGGACACCGCCAACAGTATTCAATTATTAGAATCGGTGATATTTCAGCCTAGTCCATAATTCTGGGTAATTGAGTCGCCGGTTCAGCGCTAAAATGACTGGACGGATTATTTTAGGGTTGCAGATTGATCGAAATCGAAGTGGTTGTGGGAAAGGACGGTACATTAAAGGCCTGTAAAGCTTCAGGTCATGCCGGAGCCGGAAAGACCGGAAGTGATATTGTTTGCGCCGCTGTTTCCGTGTTGATGAGGACGGCTTTTAGCGTTCTTTCCAACCAGGAAGGAGTGGTGGTACAGTGCGATGCACTTGTGCCGGGGCAAATGTATTTTGAAGCTGGTTATGAAGATAAAAAAGGGAAGGATTTCCTTTTTACAACGGGGGTTTTTCTGCTGGACGGACTAAAATCTGTAGCTCGGGAATTTCCCAAAAATTGTAAAATTAGTGTTAAGGAGAGGATAATATGGCACGCAAACGCGGCGGAAGCGGCGCAAAAAACGGAAGAGACTCAAACCCCAAATATCTGGGAGTAAAATCATCGGATGGTACATTTGTCAAGGCAGGTACGATTATTATCCGGCAAAGAGGAACGAAAGTTCATCCTGGAAATAATGTAGGCTGTGGCGGCGATTATACTCTTTTCGCAACGGCGGACGGGAAGGTTCAATTCCATCAGCGCCGCAGACGCAAACTGGCTTCAGTTGTATAACAGTAGATGATATGTAATTGTGTTGGAAAAGTTCGCTGATGAGGCAGTAATCGAAGTCCACTCCGGCAGCGGCGGGAATGGCTGTATTGCTTTCCGTCGGGAGAAGTATGTCCCCAGGGGCGGGCCGTCAGGCGGTGACGGTGGCAGGGGAGGTGATGTGATCTTCACTGTCAGAAGGAATTTGCGAACTCTTTCTCATCTGCGAAATAGACGTGCTTTTAAAGCAGAGAATGGACGTGATGGTGAAAGCAGGGGGCGTTATGGGCACGACGGTACCGATGTTTTTATCCCTGTACCGCCCGGCACAATTATCCGCGACTTTAATACAAATACAACGGTTCGTGATTTTTCATCCAATCAGGAAGACTTTATTTTTCTCAAAGGCGGAAAAGGCGGCTGGGGAAATATTCATTTTAAGTCGCCGGTAAATCAAGCACCGCGAAAAGCCTTGCCCGGCAAGTCTGGTCAAAGCGCGAAGTTAAAAATAGAACTGCATATAATGGCGGATATCGGTCTTGTTGGTTTTCCCAATGCCGGCAAATCAAGCCTTCTTGACCGCTTTACGAATGCCCGTCCAAAAATTGCTCCTTATCCTTTCACTACGAAAATCCCCAATCTTGGGGTGCTTAATGCCGGTGACAGGGATATTATTATCGCTGACATTCCTGGTTTAATAGAGGGTGCCTCCCGTGGAGCGGGACTTGGCACTCGTTTTTTAAAACATATTTCTCGTACACGGGTTCTCGCTTTTTTAATCGATCTTTCTGATGATAACTACCTGCAAGCATTCAATATTTTGTTAAATGAACTTCGATCTTTTTCCGGTGATTTGACAAGAAAGAAGCGGCTTATCGCAGGTACAAAAACTGACCTTGAGGAAACAGCAGGGCATCTTAATGAACTGATTGAAAAATTTCCCGAAGAAGATGTTCAAGGAATTTCGGTTTTTTCTGGTGAAGGTATAAAAGAATTATCGCAGTCTTTCTTAAAATTGGTTTCTGAAACTGAGAAAGAATCTTCTGAATACGGTGAGTTATCTGACATTGATGATGCCCTTCATTTTGGTGAAAATATTGAAATAGACAGCGTCGGCGAAAAAGCAGCCGGAAGAGAGATCTGACTGTGAAACTTGGAATAATGGGAGGTAGTTTTAATCCGGTACACCTTGGACATCTTTTTTTGGCGGACATCGCTATTTCAGAATTAAAGCTGGACAGGGTTGTAATGATACCTGCTTATCATTCCCCATTTAAAACAGCGAGCCGGAACACGGATGACAGGCTTGAAATGCTGGCAGCGGCAATCTCCGGCGACAGCAGGCTTACAATCGATGATTGCGAGTTTCGCCGTGAAGGAGTCTCCTATACTGTGGACACACTTGAAGATATTATCGCCCGTTATTTGCCTGTCGGAAAACCGTCCCTGATAATCGGGGATGATCTTGCTGCGGATTTTACAAAATGGCGTAACAGCAAAAAAATATTGCGGCTGGCGGATGTAGTAATTGGGCGAAGAATCAAAGATGTCAATTGTCATGATCAATACCCATATCCCTGCAAATTACTCAATAACGATGTAATAAATATTTCATCGCAAATTATAAGGCAGAGGATAAGAGAGAGTGGTGTCTGGCGGTCGCTTGTGCCCGCTGAGGTAAGGGTTATCATCGAAGACAAAAAACTATATGGATTGGATACTGATATGTTCATGGAGAATATCTATCCAGAATTTCCTGATAGGATTTCCTTGAAGATTATTCAACAGATAGAAATAGCCGTGCGGGAAACTATCAGTATCAAGCGTTTTATTCATTCAAGGAATACTGCTCTTTTGGCAGCCGATCTTTGTCGGCGTTTCGGAGTTGATCCCGCAGACGGTTATCTTGCAGGGGTTGTCCACGATTTGGGAAAAGAGCTTGACAGCAAGCAAATGGCGATGCTTGCTAAGACTGACGGGAAGCCGATTACAGAGCTTGAAAAAGAAAAACCGGGTCTTCTTCACGGCAGGGCGGGGGCGGTATTGCTTAAAGAAAGATTCTGTATTCATAATAAAAATATTCTTGAAGCAGTAAGGCTTCATACATCAGGTAGCGAGGATATGGGAATTCTTGCAAAAATAGTGTATATTGCTGATAAAGCCGAATGTTCAAGAAATATTGATACTGAGCTAAGAAGGATATGTAATGAGGATCAAAATCTGGACAATATTCTTTTTGCCGTTCTCAAGAGAACAGTCAGTAAGTTGCAGTCCAGAAAATTAAATTTATCAGAAGGCACCCTGCGTCTTCTGAACAGGATGAACGAAAGAAAACTATGAAACTGTTAAGACTGTCACAAACAACCGCCTCCCGTTTATTGCTTGTACTGATAGTTTTGTTATTTATTACCGGGGTTGTTTTTGCGATAATTATTTTCAGAAGTAATCCGATAGATGATGCTCTTGCAGCAAACCGCGTGATTAACATCCTGTTCATTGTCGAAGAAGAGAGAAATCATCCGGTAACGCAGCAAAAACAGCAGGTGCCAATCAGCTCTTATGTGCTTATGTATTATCCGGGAACAGGACGCGCTGCCATATTTGATATACCCGGAGAACTGGGATTATTAATCACAAGCATAAATCTTGTTGACCGGATAGACAGAGTTTATGATCCTTCAAGAATTAACAATTATGAAAGAGAAATTGAAAAACTTCTTGGAATTGAAATCAATTTTAATGTTGTCCTATCCAAAGAAAAACTTGTGTCTATGGTTGACCTTCTTGAGGGAGTAGAGATTTTTATCCCTTCTGCCGTGTCTTATAGGGACGATGAAATGTTTGTCTTATTTCTTTCCGGTATGACAGTACTGGACGGAGATAAATCCAGTGTATATGCGACATACAGCATTCCGGGTGAAGACCGTGATATGGAAATATACCGCAGACAGCGTTTTTTTATGGGATTGCTAAACCGGATGATTACAATGAACAGCAGGCTTAAAGAACGCGATACTGCCAAATTGTACTATTCGTTTTTTAAAACCGATATGAGCCAGCGTACCCTTATGCGTCTTTTTGATGAATTAACCTATATTAATACAGACCGCACAAACATTCAGGCCGTTGGCGGAAATGCCCGCGAAGTATCTGGACAGAGACTGATTATCCCGCATTGGGACGGGACGCTTGTAAAAGAGATTGTCCGGCAAACAATGGGAATGCTTACCCGTCAGGTTGAGGATCCTTTCAGCGACCGCTCTCCAACTGTAGAAGTGTTAAACGGAACAGCAATAACGGGTTTTGCAAGACAGACGGCAGAAATGCTGCGAAGTTTTGGTTATGATGTTATTTCGGTAGAGAATGCAGAACGCAATAATTATGACAAGACCGTGATCAACTACCGCTCCATAGGTATGAATTCTGTAGATGAAAATATGGTAAGAACTTTTGCTGAAGTAATACGCTGTACAAATATCCAAATAGAAGAGTATTCTCAGAGCGATATGGGAGAAGAAATTAACTTTGATAATCTTGAATTAAAAGCTGATATAACATTAATTATTGGAAGGGATTTTAATGGCAGATATGTTACAGGAAACTGAAAAAGATACATCAAAACAATCAACTGTCTTGGGCAAACTCTTGCGGGAACATAATGGGCAGGATGTATCTGTGCTTGATCTGCGCGGGATTAATAACTGGACGGACTTCTTCTTAATTGCCACTACGACCAGCAGCACCCATACGGACGGTCTTGAACGGCACATAAAAGAGTTCTGTACCGAGAACGATATATTAATTTTGGGAAGTTCCCGCAAAACCTCCGGTGACCAATGGCGATTGATTGATCTTGGCGGGATAATTATCCACCTGATGGACAAACAATCCCGCGAATTTTACGATCTTGAAAGACTCTGGAAACCAATCAACTGAAGAAAAAAAGAGAAAAGTGAAAAGAGATATTGTAACCCTGTCTTTTTCCGTTACGCCAAGCTACAGGACAAAGATTGTTGTTAGTGATTCTGGTGCACCGGCAATAAGGTAAAATTTGAGAACATAATCATCTTTCACTTTTCATTTTTTTCATTCGTCAAAGTCATCCCAATCATCGTCTTCATCATCGTAATCATCATCATCGTAATCATCATCATCGTCGTCGTCTTCATCCAGATCATCATCATAATCGTCATCGTCATCGTCATCGTCATCGTCATCAAAATCATCATCATCTTCGTAATCGTCATCATCACCAAATAGACCGAGGTAAACCGGCAATGAATTGACATCCGACTCGTTGAGATACCTTTCATCTACAGGTAACAACGTCAGTTCTTCATGTTCTGTAGCTCCGTTCAGAACCATAAATGCTCTCCCTTAATTTGTAATCTAAACTGAGTAGTAAGTTTTGCGGGGCAGTCCCGAAAAACTCCTTCACACTACAAAACATAAGACAGGATTTATAGTGTGTCAACTGGTTTTTTTACTTTTTTATTATTTTATGATATTCTTGATTATGGCTGATTTAAATATATCAATTTTTTCTCCTGCTAAAATTAACCTTTTTTTAAAGGTGAAGGAAAGAAGGCCGGATGGTTTTCATAATATTGACAGCTTCTTTTTAGCATTGGATTTTGGCGATACCCTTCATTTTGAGGTAGTTCCATATAAAAACACCGTGGAAATTATGATGGAAGGATTGAATTATGAACTTCCTATCGAAAAAAACATTATTTTTAAGGCAATATCTCTTTTCCGTAAAAAAACCGGCTTGGTACAGGGATTAAAGGTTAGAGTGAAAAAACGCATCCCTATTGGCGGAGGGCTTGGTGGTGGCTCCTCCAACGCAGCATCAACCCTTCTGGCGTTGAATAGATTAAATGATAATCCTCTGAGCCGGGATACCCTTCTTGAGATGGCAACTTGCTTAGGTAGCGATGTCTCCTTTTTTGTCTATGAAACAACTGCTGCATGGGTAACGGGTCGCGGCGAGAAAATTGAGCCGTGCGGAGCTGAGGTAGATACTAGCGTCGTTTTCGTGCTGGTCAATCCGGGATTTCCAAGTGATACAGCGGCTGCCTATAAGTTACTGGATGAGTCCCGCTTTGAAATGGTGTCTAAAACTTTTCTAAGGATTCCCGACAGCCATGATATAGACAACGCTTTCAGATTACTGGAAACATACCGGATTAAGTCGGAATTAGATTTTGCTGTTAATGATTTTATGTTTGTTTTTAAAGATACGGAGAAAACAGTATATGACAGGATAATTTCAGAATTAAAAAAGCATGGAGCGGTTAGCGCCGGTTTGTCGGGGACAGGATCTACTTGTTTTGGGCTATTTACAGAGGGAAAGCAGGCAGAGGAGGCAGCCGGGCGTTTGCGTGGTAAATGGGGTTTTGCAGAGGCGGTGGCAGCGAAAATAACTGATAAACAATGAAATAACGGTAATGAAGGGCAGGGCAAAAGAAAAAAATCCTTTGGGCAGAGGGGGTATTTTCCCGTGCCAAGCCGCAAAAAAATTCGTAAATTTCTTGTTTTTTTTCTTCACCCTACTTGACCAAAGTTTCTATTTTTGTTATTCTTGCAAAGCTGATTAAAATGCCCGGTTTCTCTGCCTGTTCGATCATCCGGTGAAATCCGGTGGTAATGATTTTTAGGGCGGTGCTTACGGATTGCCCTTATAGCTCAGTTGGCAGAGCACATCCATGGTAAGGATGAGGTCATCAGTTCGATTCTGATTGAGGGCTTGCAGCTAGAGAGTATTTTACAAAACTCCATGTAGATAGGGTTTTTTAAGATTATAGATTAAGAATGGGATTTTTCCCAAATTGTAAAGAGGTTTTTATGGCAGGCAAGAAAAAAGGTGCGGTAGAATTAATTGCCTTACAATGCAGTGAGTGCAAGAGGCGCAACTATACCACAAGCAAAAACAGGCGCAATATTCAGGAGAAACTGGAGTTCAGTAAATATTGTCCTCATGACAAGAAGCATACGCTCCATAAGGAGACAAAGGTAAAATAAAAATATATCTGCAATTAAAACGGTGGATTATAAAGGCGTATAGCTCAGTTGGTAGAGCTACGGTCTCCAAAACCGTGGGTCGAGGGTTCAAGTCCTTCTGCGCCTGAAAGCGGTAGTTTTGCTGTCAGAAATAAGGGCTATGGCAAGCCGGTTATTTTAAATTAAGGGCGGTAATGAAGGATTTGAAGCCTTCCTGCTGTTATTAAGTAGAGGTTATCATGAAGAAAATAGTTCAGTTTGTTAAAGAGTCCTATGCGGAACTAAGAAAGGTTATTTGGCCGGGCAAAGATGATGTTATCTCATCAGTTAAAGTTGTAATTATCTCGACAGTCATAGTAGCTGCGATTCTTGGTCTGATTGATATATTGTTGCTCTTGGGTATAAGAGCGATATTTTAATATTTAAGGAAAGTAAAGAAAATAATGGCAACTGGCTGGTATGTCCTGCATACGTATTCGGGATATGAAAATAAAATAGAAAAGACCATTCGCATGATGACCGACAGCGGCGAGCTTGACAAGAATGTTGTTCGCGATGTGAAAGTGCCTTGTGAAGAAGTGGTCGAAGTAAAAGACGGAAAAAAACGCACACAGAGTAGGAAGTTTCTTCCCGGTTATATTCTTGTCGAGATGGATCTTGGAGACAATGATTTGGGGTGGAAACAGCCGTGCACCAAAATAAAGAAGATCCAAGGTGTTACCGGATTTGTCGGGACACCCTCTGATCGTAAGCCGCAGCCATTATCCGGTGATGAAGCGCGCGCTATTTTGCAGAAAGCGGGTGAAATAAAAGGTGAACGTACAGTCCGTACGAGACAGTCTTTTGCCCCGGGCGAACAGGTTAAAATTATCGATGGTCCATTTGAATCATTTGTGGGGACTATTGAGGAAGTAAATCACGAGAAGAACAAACTAAAAGTAATGGTAGGAATTTTTGGCAGGAATGCGCCTGTAGAGGTTGATCTTTTACAGGTGGAGAAAGTGTAAGCAAAGGATAAGAAAGCGAGGGATTTTTTGCAGCTAATAAAGCTGTATTTTAATATAGTGGGAGTCTGAATTAGACGCTAGCTGAGTGCCGTCAGTGTTACCACGAAGGAGAGATTTTATGGCAAAAAAGAAAATTGTGGCTTTAGTAAAGCTGCAGTGTCCTGCAGGGAAAGCGACTCCTGCTCCGCCCGTAGGACCTGCGCTGGGACCGCATGGGGTCAGTGCGCCGCAGTTTGTCCAGCAATTTAATGACCGGACAAAAAATTTCGAGCCGGGGCTTATTATCCCGGTAGTGATCACGATTTATGCGGATAAAACATTCACGTTTATTCTGAAAACTCCGCCTGCCGCCGTTCTGATCAAGAAAGCGCTTGGGTTGGAATCGGGATCAAAAGAACCTCACAAGGTTAAGGTTGGCAAGCTTACGAAGGCGCAGGTCGAAGAAATTGCCAAAACAAAGATGGCAGATCTTTCAGCAAATGATTTGGAAGCGGCTGTAACGATTATTTCAGGGACCGCGCGGTCTATGGGTGTCGAGGTGGAAAAATGAAACGTGGAAAAAACTATAACGAAAGCATCAAAAAATACAATGGTGAAAACACCTATGAATTAACCGAAGCATTAGCTCTGGTAAAATCTATGGCTTATGCGAAATTTGACGAAACTGTAGATTTGTCCGTCAAACTCAACCTTAAAAAAAGTCAATCCGTCCGCGATACAGTAGTATTGCCGAATCAGTTTCGAGGCGAGAAAAAAATCCTGGTTTTTTGTAAACCCGAGAAAGAAAAAGAAGCGATTGATGCAGGGGCGGCTTTTACCGGCGCAGATGATATGATCGAAAAGGTTAAAGGCGGCTGGACGGATTTTGATGTCGCTGTAGCGACTCCTGACATGATGAAAGATGTCGGAAAGCTTGGTATGGTTTTGGGACGCAAAGGTCTTATGCCGAATCCTAAAACAGGGACAGTAACTTTTGATCTTAAAGGTACACTAGCCGAATTAAAAAAAGGCCGTGTTGAATTTAGAGCAGACAAAACAGGTGTCATGCACCTTGCCGTTGGCAAAGTTTCAATGGAGCCTGATAAAATCGCAGAAAACATAAAAGCGGTAATGACAGAAATCAGGCGTAAACGTCCGGTTGACTTAAAGGGTGAATTTATCAAGACTGTTTCGGTTGCATCTACTATGGGTCCCGGCGTTTGGGTAACAATCCGGGATCAGGAGTAAGGGGGAATAATATGGCTATAGTAGCAAAAAAAATACAAGACAGGAAAATCAGGGGTATTGCCGAATTAAAAGAATCTTTTGGAAGCGCCCCGGATTATATCTTTACCGATTATCGCGGGCTTACTGTTGAGCAGATTACTAATTTGAGAAAGCAGCTCCGTGCTAAAGATGTTCGATACAAAGTTGTAAAAAATAATTTTGCAAGGATTGCTTTTGAACAGCTTTCATCACCGGATGTATCGAATTACCTTATCGGACCTACCGCAGTTGCGATCACACCCAGAGATGCCAATGAAGTTGCAAAAATCCTTTATGATTTTGCAAGGGAAGCGCCGGCTTTAACGGTGAAGGGTGCGCTGGTTGGAGATACAATCTTTGATGCTTCTCAAACAGAAGCATTTTCCAAATTGCCTGGTAGGTTGGAGCTTATATCTATGCTTATGTCGGTTATCAATGGTCCGGTACGCGGTCTTGCGTCTGCTCTTAATGATGTACCGTCCAGGCTGGTACGTACAATCAAAGCTATTGCTGATCAAAAAGCAGAAACCGCTTGAGTATTCGAGTGAGAAAGATAGTAGAGGGTAGAAAGTTGAAAAACAAGCGATTTTTATTAGGTATTATGGTGTTTATATTAGGGATGACAGTTGCTGGGTATGCTTGGGGCCAAACATTAACCATCACAGATATTCCGCCAAGATTAAATAACAAGTATATGGCTTTTGAGGCGTATAACGATGATGTTGATGTCATAGGCTGTAGAATTATCACTAATGATGAAATTATTACTGCGGTTAGAATATCCAATGGGAGAGCAAGCGTACCTTTGTGGGAGATTGATTCTAATGATGTCATAAGAAGATATACCGGGAGCGGCATTCTCGATATTGAAGTTTATGTGTTTAATTCAGAAACATTGGATGGTAATGAAGATGAATTAGCATTGATGGAATTTGAGGCAGTCCGTTTTTCAAATGGTACAGCCACAATATCATTTTTTGATACGATTTATTACGAAAGATTTGAATGACGGATGAGGGACTCGCCCTGCGGTGATGCCCCTCATTATCATTGTATATGAACCGTCAGGCTTCGGTCGCTGCCGTTCCTGTCGGTTTGATCATGAAGTGCCTCGTATGAGGTGCTAACACATTTTAAGGAGAAGATAATATGGCAGCCACAAAAGAAGAGATTTTAGAAGCGATTGCATCAATGACAGTTTTGGAAGTATCAGAACTGGTAAAAATGATGGAAGAAAAGTTCGGCGTTTCTGCGGCCGCTCCTGTAGCGGTTGCGGCAGCAGGTGCGGCTCCTGCAGCTCCCGCAGCTGAAGAAAAAACAGAGTTTAATGTAATTCTCAAAGCATTTGCAGAGGATAAAAAACTCGCGGTTATTAAAGAGGTGCGTAATATCACAAATCTTGGTCTCAAAGAATCAAAAGACCTTGTTGAAGGTGCGCCCAAGACGCTCAAAGAGGGCGTTTCAAAAGAAGATGCTGCAAAGATTAAAGATGTGATTACTGCAGCAGGCGGCACTGTCGAAATTCAATAATATATTGCGGTCCCCGGCTGCTTAATATTAGGTTCAATTTTTATTGAGCGGCTGGACGATCGAATATATGTAATAGCGATGTTCGTAAGTGCGGATGTTATCTCCTGTTAGGGAGATAAGTTTGTTTTCTCATTGTTTAGATTATAGGCGGTTAGGGGTGTTTTGCCTTAACTGCTTGTGTAGTTATAGAGTAGTTAATTTAAAACTTGAGTAATGAGGGGAAGCTGATGACCAAAATGAAATCAACTGACAAACGTGAGTATATTGGGCAAGATATACAGGATGTAATGGAGTTGCCGGATCTTATTGATATTCAGATCAATTCTTATGAGCGTTTTTTACAAAGGGAAAAAGTCAGAAAGGGCGAAAAACTTCTGTTGCAGGGACTTCAGGAAGTGTTTAAATCAATATTTCCGATAGAAAGCCCTAATGGGGATATGGTTTTAGAATATGAATATTATACCTTCGATGAAAGTAATATAAAAGTTACCGAGCTAGAATGTAAACAAAAGGGTCTTACCTTTGCAGTTTCGATAAAGGCGCGGGTCAATTTGGTCTTTACACAAACCGGTGAAATTCGTCAAAAGGATATTTACATGGGCGATATGCCGTTAATGACAGAGCGGGGTACGTTCATTATAAACGGAGCAGAAAGGGTGGTTGTGTCTCAAATACACCGCTCCCCCGGTGTAATTTTTTGTCATGAAAAGGGAATTTTCTCTTCGCGGATTATTCCTTACCGGGGCAGCTGGCTTGAATTTGAAGTTGATCAAAAACGCGATTTAATTTACGCAAAGATAGACAGAAAAAAACGTATACTTGGAACAATGTTCCTTCGCACACTGGGTTTTTCCAGTAGGGAAGAAATAATTGATGCGTTTTATACAACAGCGGCTTTAAAAATAAAAGACGACAGGGAAACCAAAGAAAAAATTTCCGGGAAGGTGCTTGCCAAAGAAATTGCCGTAGAAAATAAAGTCCCGGAAGGTACTTCAGACACGAAAATTCTTTATCGTGCCGGAGAAAAACTTCATCCGCATAATATTGAAGAGCTTATGACGAATGGAGTAAAATCTATTGAGTATATTGATTTTGAAGCTGAAGGTTCTCTTAATTCATCTATACTTCTTAATTGTTTTGAACGTGAGGACGTTAAATATGTAAAAGAGGGATCTCAGGGAGAACCAACAAAAGAAGACGCATTAATGGCAGTTTATTCGGTATTAATGCCCGGCGAATCGATCACGCACGATCAGGCGGAAAAAGATCTTCATGGTATGTTTTTCTCCAGCCGACGTTATGATCTTGGCAAAGTTGGTCGCTACAAGTTGAATAAAAAATTTAATCTACAGCCGCCGCTGGATTCTCATACGCTGACAAAAACTGACATTATTGCCACGATGAAATATCTTATCAAAGTGTATGTGCGCGATGAATCCATAGACGATATAGATCATCTTGGTAACAGACGTATAAGATCAGTCGGTGAGTTGATGTCCAATCAAATGAAAACGGCGTTCTCCCGTATGGAACGGATTGCCAAAGAAAGGATGAGCTTGAAAGAAACTGACACAACAAAACCGCAGGATTTAATTTCGATCAAGCCGATTGTTGCCGCTACAAAAGAATTTTTTGGGTCAAGTCAGCTTTCTCAATTCATGGATCAGGTAAACCCGCTTGCAGAGCTCACTCACAAAAGGCGTCTTAATGCGCTGGGTCCCGGCGGTCTTTCACGCGACCGCGCAGGCTTTGAAGTCCGTGATGTTCATTACACTCATTACGGCAGAATGTGTCCCATCGAAACTCCCGAAGGTCCAAATATTGGCTTGATTGTCTCGCTTGCAAATTATACACGCGTCAATGATTATGGCTTTTTGGAAACTCCTTACCGGAAAGTAAACAAGGGTGTTGCAACAAAAGAAGTTGAATATCTGTCCGCTATGGATGAAGACCGTTATTTTATTGCACAGGCATCCGCAAAAATAAATAACAACGGTAATTTTACAGAAGATCAGGTTTCATGCCGCCGACAAGGCAACTATACGACTCATATTCCCGATGAAATTCAGTACATGGATGTTTCTCCCAAACAGATTATCTCTGTTTCTGCATCGCTCATTCCTTTTCTGGAGCATGATGATGCAAACCGTGCATTGATGGGCTCTAATATGCAGCTCCAGGCAGTGCCGCTGGTTTTCCCGGAAGCTCCGCG
>Ga0099364_10008199_pt1 | contig 14744 bp, 17 predicted proteins | sample TergutTh196P3_FD_73070 | JGI IMG/M metagenome (GOLD analysis project Ga0099364, IMG submission 73070) | Microcerotermes parvus P3 segment gut microbial communities from Pointe-Noire, Republic of the Congo - Th196 P3 | ecosystem: Host-associated > Arthropoda: Insects > Digestive system > Gut ... | reverse complement strand
CACTGTAACCCATGAACGAGGAAGCGCATGGAGCAAAAAACAACTCGGGGAATTTTTAGATGATGGGGATATAGCTAATGACGGAAAAAGATGGTTTCCCTGAATACCGTGACGGCGAAGATGAGATTGCGGAAACTCCGCCGCCAAGGAAATTAGCGCCTGAGACCGCTTCGATGTCTCCCAAAGAGCTGAAAGTACTTAGGCAAAAGAGTGAAATCGACAGGAAAAACATTGTAACCAAATCTGCCCTGACATTATTGAAGGTCTGCGTGGGATTCATTATTTTCGCGTATGCCTTTGAAGTTGTTGTGTCAATCTTTCCGCTTAGCCGGGCTGACAGTGACGCTAAATCCATACTAAACCTGATTCAGTACATTGCGGCCGGTCTGATGGGATACCTGTTTGGACAGTCATCAAAGGAATAATCTTGCGGGCGTCCCGATTTTTTCAGCCAGCTGCTGCTGGGTGCTTCGGCACCCGTCAATGCGGCTATTCCAGAAATGTGTCCCGTTTCGCAAGCAGCGTCCCATCAAAGTCAAAATACTGATATAGATGCCTGACCGGGTCGCTTTCGTCTACGCCCGTGCCTATGGTGGTCTGTGTTTCGATGACAATACGCACCTTTGCTGTATTTGCGCCGCTTGTCCTGTAGGGCTTTACATCGTCATTTTTCATAGGTCAGTCCTCCTCCTCTCCTTTTTTAACTTGCAAACCAAATCTCCCACTTTTATAACGCCAAACTCGCTAGAAATGTCTTTTAGATCCACCTTGAAGGAATCAGCAAGATTAGCTATAGTTTTTGATTTCTTATGTTTGCATATTGACATTTTGGGCAATACCGTATCAGCAGTAACTCTGGCCTTCACGTGATCAAGGGTTCCCAAAGATTCTTTCGTATCTTCGTCAAATACCTCAATTCCAGTATTAAATATCTCAAATTCATCATTGAGTGAAATGCCATGATTCGCACCTGCATTTATAACGATTTGCTTATCGTCTATTATTTTCACAATTCTATACAGATTTTCTTTTTCTCGCTGGGGCGGTTTGCCGCTGGCCAGCGCCGGAAAATGATCCGTTCCCTCGGCTAACGCCTTTATAAAAGTCTTTTGGAACTCAGGTGCGCTTATTGTGCCGTTTGAAATCGCCTTTTGTACGTCCTGAACGCTCTTGCCTACGGCCTCCGCGTAAATCTGCCATACGGGGATACCGACTTTAATCAACGCCTTAATTTTCTGTAAAAGGCCCTCTTGTACCGCTGGAATATGATCCCATGCATTACGAGCATAGTAAATATTCTCATCAGTGCCATCGCTGTAGAACTTCACGGCTTCGGTAAACACTTTACCTGCGTTTGATTCCCAATAATCCATCATTACTCCTCCTCCCTCGCCGCTGTCACAGCGGCTATTATTTCGCCCTCAGTTACTCTCTTGGCCGTAAATCAGATAATCAGTCGTACAGCCAAGCTCCTTTGCGATTTCCGCTATCAGCGGCGCGGTCGCTTGCTTAGTGCCGCGAATAATCTGATTGACCATCGACGATGTGATGTTGATTCTTTTGGCCATATCCGCTTGTGATATGCCTTGTTTCTGCATTAGTTCCCGCAATCTGTTACCAAACATAAAATCCCTCCTTCTTAACTTAGGTTGTTGACATCCCTCGGCGAATGTTGTACAATTACGGCAGTTATTGTTTTGTAAGCCAGCGTCTGCGTATTAGCGGGGTCGTTGGCTTACTGTAGTTATTATTATATTCCGCGCAATGCGGAATGTCAACAATAATTTCAGCGAATTTCGGAGTTTGTATATATGCACAAAAAAACACCCCGTGATTTGTGCAGGGTGCATAAAAGGAAAGGGAGACTAGTTATGAAAAGTGAAAAAAATGCTGGCGATAAAAATAAGGTGTCGTTTGACCGACCACAATTTCCTTTCATTCAAATTATAACGACATTTGCCATTCCGCTGTCAATGTACGTTGTGCCTAGGCTAATTGACAATACGACGTCACAAAAGGACTTGATAATAATGGCGTTAATTGCATTTTCTATAATGCTTTTCGTATTGTGGTTCATAACATATTTAGGTTTGTATGACGAGGCGTTTAAGCGTCAATCTTTTATGCTTCAAGTGGAGTATTTGCAAGGCGAACTTGAAATAATCAAAGATAAAATAGAGTTCATTCACAGGGACAATGATGATATAAAGCCAAAAGAATAAACCACGTGATAAGAGGCAAGGAAATGACCATGCCGTGTAACCAATCTCTAAATGCTTGGGTTTTGAACATTATTCCCTCCCATATCGTTATGGGTATATTATATTCCGCGATTCGCGGAATGTCAAGGAGGTAATTTTATGAATCCCACGGTAAAGCGCATACTGGAAATCTCAAAAGAAAAAGGTGTTTCAGACCAAGATTTATGTCGGTTCCTCGGTTCCAGTAAAACCAAGATACACGATTGGAAGCGAGGACACAGTAAACCGACAACAGAAGAAACGTCAAAAATTGCCGAATATCTTGAAGTATCGCCTGTTTACCTCTTGGGCCTTGACGAAGCGCGACATCCTAACATCATCCCAATCCGCACGCAGAGGATACCGCTGCTTGGTAATGTGGCCTGCGGCGAACCCGTTCTCGCCGCCGAGCAGTTTGACAGTTATGTCGAAAGCGGCACGGAGGTAAAGGCGGATTTTGCTTTGCGATGCAAGGGCGACAGTATGATAAACGCCAGAATATTAGACGGCGATATTGTGTTCATTCGCCGTCAACCCATGGTAGACAACGGTCAAATCGCTTGTGTGGCTATTGACAACGAGGTTACGCTAAAGCGATTTTACCGCCATGACAATACCGTTTCGCTGGTTGCGGAGAACCCGTCATACCCGCCGATTATATATATAATCAACGAACACACGGACAATATTCATATTTTGGGAAGAGCCGTCGCTTTTCAAAGCGATGTGAGATAGCGCTGGGGAGGAATAGGTAATGGGGATATTAATTGCTTTCATAGTGATTCTTATAATCCTGTCCTTAATAATCGGGTATTGGTATATAATGCTGTCCATTGTGGCAGTAGGTGTTATCATATGGGCAATAGGCAAGGCGATCAAAAAGCACAATTGGGATAAAGCGTCAACCGGGCCGTTTAATAATCCATACAACCAGCCAAAAGCGCAAAATCCGGTAATAAAAAACGAGGCAGACTTAAAAGTATTTAACGCGCAGCTTATGGCGCCGCAGTGGATAAAAATATCGAATGATTGCTCGAGGCTTGTACAGGAAACGACGAATCCGGAAATATTCTTTTGGCGGTTATCACAATGGGAAAAAACGCTTATAAATATGGCCGGAATCGAAAATATAGTATCCTTTACCGGAGCGCAGCCAAGTACGGCGTTAAGGTTGTTTTATATTGAAAAATGGGAAGTTATTGATAATTTCATCAAAAGGTACTATGACGCCACGTTAAGAGATATAGAGCGCTTAAAGACGCAGAGCGCGAAAGAACGCAGGATAGAAAATTTCAAGACGAGCATGGAAGAATACCGCAGCGAATTAAATGCTTCTAACGAGGAACTATGCGACATGCTGTATTCAGAGCTATGCGAATCCAACATATTAGGGGAGAGTAAAGCCTCTGATAAAAGCCTTTCTCTTGTCCATACGAGCGAGAACCAAGAATGGGAAATATCCGTTTCTTTTGGGAAATCCACATCAAAATCATTTTCACAGGCTGTATATCTGGCAAAAGCAGCGAGAAAATATGAAGAATATGAGCATGATGGCAAGATGGTTTATCAGGCTTGGTTTAGTGCGGAAAAAGATGAATACTTGAACTTTATCCGGCTATATGAGTTTGTTGCCAATTGGAAGTCGTCTGCCGCTATGATAAACGGAGAGCTTATAGACAGAAAGATTATCGGTGGAATAAATTACTGTTACGGAGATAAATGCCGAAACGGACGCAGTGACTTTTGTTTTGGCGCCAGCGCGTTTACTAAAAATCCGTTTGGCTGTCACCGACTGCAAATTTCTACATACAACAATCCATGGTGGACGTTTGGTCATTGGAGCGGGAACACATTTTATGTGGACAAAGATTCGATTAGGGCGAGGATTGATGAATATAGCACGGCATATCGGGTATGCCCTGATTTCAACTATGCCGCAATAATAAATAGGTTGAGTATGTTGCCGAATACAATCATCAGACCAAATTACGAGGCTCTGGTTATGAAAGAACGAAATGTCGTAAGCCTTACTTTCGATATAGAAGTGCCGAAACAAATAAATTAGGAACCTTAAACAAATGCACCACGCCCTAACGGCACCCGCCATCCACACCCCCTAACGCAAAAAAGCACCCCCGATTGCGGGGGCGCGGAAGAGGAAAGAGAGATTAGAAAATGGAAACGGTATATGTTCAATTCTCGGGTGATATTAATTTTGAATCTATAAAAGACTTCAGGAATTTATGTACCAATGCGATTATAGAAAATCCTAATAAAAGCCTGACTATCCTTTTCTCGAGCCTAGGGGGCAGCCCCCAAGCGGCATTTACTTTATATGAGTTTTTGCGTTCTCTCAAAATCCCTATTACAATTTGTAATGTCGGGTCCGTTGAATCATCCGCAATTATCGTTTTCCTTGGAGTTGATTCACGCGTCGCTCTCTCCGGCACTTATTTCAAGCTCCACGGACTCCATTGGACGTTCAACAACAATGTTGCTGACTATTGGAGGGTTATTGAAGCTGGGAAAAGCCTTGATATCGACATTAAGCGCTACTGCGACATCTTTAAGGAGCGCACTCATGGAGCCGAGCGTAGAATCAATATTTTGGAGTGCCTTCGCGGCAAGACTGTCATTATCTCCGACGACGCCGCCGGCGCCTTCGCCATAACCACGGCCCCCGTTGCCGGTATTGCAATGCCCGGAATGGGGACATCTTACAGAAACTGAAAGCGGAATGGTTTGCCCCATGTAACTGCCACCCCAGTGGCCTCCGTAGTAGTTGTCGCTTCCCCCGCAGCCTGATCCAATTGAATTCATTGTTATTTCCTCCTTTGCAGTTATGGTATATTATTTGAAAGGTTGAGTAAAAATGAAATTTTGTCCATTTGTATCTGGCAGCACAGATCCGCCAAAAACATCTCATGTGTTTTGCAACGACAAATGCGCCATTTATCTTAATGGCAAGTGTTCTCTTTTGGCTCTAGCCGAAGCCCTTGAGCTTCGGCAACAGCAAGCGGAATTCGAGAAATCGAAAGAATAGCGCAACTGCTGCATATTTCATCCCACCACGCGCACCCGTTTTCTATGCAACAATCTCTGTAAAGGGGACAACCTTTATCCACCATGTTCACCCCAATTTACCCTCAATATATAGTATTAATATTATACACCATCCCACATTATATTGCAAGCCTTACAGAAAAAAAGTGCCGCCGATTACGGGGGCGCGGAAATATGTTGGCGGCAACAAAATATCTTTGGTAAGGCATTGACTTTTGCCGCCGATCCGCATATAATATGCATGAAAGAGAGCTTTAAGTTTCGGAGACATAAGGGGGGGGAAGCGTGATGGCAGACGTATTCAAAGTCGCTGATTTTTTCGTTGAAACAGCCGGTGACGAGAGCGACATGACAAACCTGAAATTGAATAAGATGCTATTTTTTGCCCAAGGCGTCCATCTTGCGCGGACGGGAACGCCGTTGTTTGACGAACCCATAATGGCATGGAAATTCGGGCCGGTAATCCCTGAAATATATCGCAAGTACAACATTTGTCAAAACAACCCTATAGGAGCTACGGGCGCGAATATCGACGGTGTTTTCGCGGGAGATGAGCAAGACACCTTGCTGGATGTGCTGCGTGAATACGGCAAATACAGCGCGGGCTACCTTGTGACAAAGACCCATGAGCCGGAAAGCCCTTGGAGCCGTACAGCGCCCAATGATATGATTGCTGTTGATACCATACGGGAGTATTTTGAAAGCAAAGAGGTCGTGCGGTCTTTTGCCGACATAATTAAGGAATCCAAAATCCCGGTTATAGCCGGGCGTCGTGACGAAAACGGCGTGCTTGTTCTCCCCAGTGAAGAATATGAGGATTGGGGAGAATACCTTGAAGTGTAAGGCTTGGGAGATATGGTGGGCAAGCGTCAAATTCGAGGATAGCGGCCAATCCGTAGTACGTCCTGTGCTTGTCATTGATACAGCTGCTATGTATGCGGTTTGCTTAAAAATGACAAGTACAAAGCGCAAAGGCGAATATGCCATGCTCGACTGGGCAAAAAGCGGCTTGCCGAAAGAGACAACTGTAAGACAGACAAAGTTATTACGTTTGACGGAAAGTGATTTGAAATCAAAAATAGGGGATATTAGCATGAGAGACAAGGCTAATATTGTTCAATTGATTTAACGCTACATAGAAGCAAGCCTTAATCGGGCTTGTTTTTTTATTCCCGCCGTGGTACAATCGGAACATGCAGTATTGCACCATAAGGGGGCGATTTCCGAATGACAAGAGCTGCTTTGTACGTTCGGGTTTAGGGTCAGCACCGAAGAACAGGCCCAACACGGCTATTCGCTGGACGCCCAGCGGGAAGCATTAATCTCTTACGCCAAGCATAACGACATGGCCATCGTTGATTTCTACATCGACGACGGCTATTCGGCGCGTAAAAAATACACCAGCCGCAAGAATTTCATGCGCCTGATGTCGGACGTGGAAGCGAACAAAATAGACGTTATCCTGTTTATAAAGCTCGACCGCTGGTTCCGCAATATAAAGGACTACTACAAAATACAGGAAATCCTCGAACGCCATAATGTGGGCTGGATAGCCACGCAGGAGCATTACGACACCACCACGGCAAACGGCCGGCTGCACGTCAATATCCGGCTCGCCATCGCGCAGGACGAGGCGGACAGGACCTCCGAGCGTATAAAGTTCGTGTTTGATAATAAAGTGGCTCGGGGCGAGGTCATATCCGGCGCGGTCCCGATGGGGTTCAAAATCGAAAACAAGCGCCTCGTGCATGACGAGACGAAAAAAGATATGGTTATAGATATGTTTGACCACTACGCCGCGCACCATAGCAAATACGGCACGCATTTACATATGATCGAGCGCTGGGGAATAAACATAGAGCGCATGAACCTCTCGATTATGTTAAGGAATACACTTTACATAGGGGAGTACAGGGGCAACAAAGACTACTGCGAGCCGTTAATTGCGCGCGAAACGTTCGACAAAGCGCAGGCCATATCAAAGGCGCGCGGTATCCGAAAATCAAGCACGGGCCGCGTTTATATCTTCTCGGGGCTTGTGCGGTGCGCGGAGTGCGGGCGCAGCTGTGTCGGCCAGTATTCGCAAGACAAGTATTTATACTACCGGTGCAATTGGGCGATGAGGGAACACAGATGCAGTAACCGCATAGCCATGAACGAAAGCCATATTGAAAAGTGGCTGCTCGAAAACATAGAGGATAAAATCAAGGAGCATATCGACTTTGAGGTCCGGCTGACAAAAGGGCGCAAAAAGAAGCCGCCGGACGCGGCAAAAATCAAGCGCAAGCTGGCCAAGCTGAAAGATTTGTATATAAACGACCTGATAACATTGGAAGAGTACCGGACGGATTATGACGCGCTGAACGCGCGGCTCGCGGAGGAGATCACGCCTGTAAATGAGAATCGCTTTACAGGTGAAACATTATTGAATTTTCTTGATTCTGATATGCTCGAAACATATCCGGCGATGGACAGAAAAGAGAAGCAAGTGCTTTGGCGCGGTATAATCAAGGAAATACGCATGAACTCCGATAGGGAATTATCGGTTTTTCTGCTGTGAGTAGGTTGTACCTTTGAAGTGTCCCCCGTAGGCGCGAAAACAGCCATCGCGCTCTACGAAAAGGGGAGCTGCACAAAGACCGAGGCCGAGCGGCTGCTTAGCTTCTGCAACAACTCCGGCCCCGCGTTCATACTCGGCGCGGTCGGCGCGGGGATATTCGGCGGCACGGCGGTCGGCTGGCTTTTATATTTCGCGCATGTGCTGGCGTCGCTGACCGTCGGCCTGCTCTTCAGATTCTACAAATCCCACGAGGCCCCAAGGCGGGCGGCCGAGCGAACGGAGGGGAGGGTTGTCAGGCTTTCGGCGGCGTTCACCGAATCCGTGCGCTCGTCCTTTCACGCCATGCTCAACGTGTGCGCGTTCGTCGTGTTCTTCGCCGTCGCCATAAGGCTTTTATACACGTTCGACGTGTTCTCCGTCACGCCGTTCGCCGCCGGGCTAATCGAGGTCACATCGGGGCTTTGGATGCTCAGGGGGCTGAGCGGCGAAATCGCGCAAAAGCTGGCGATGGCGGCGTTTATGCTGGGCTGGGCGGGACTTAGCATCCACTGCCAGGTGCTGAGCTTTATCGGCGAGAGCGGCCTGCGCGCGCGGACGTATATAGCCGGAAAGCTGATGCACGGCGGCGTTTCCGCGCTGTATATATGGATAATACTCAAAGTATTCAGGTTTGATCTGCCGGTGTCGGCGTATATGCTGGCGGAGGTGGATAAGCTGGCGCGGCTGGATTTCAGCGCCGCCTTTGCCGACACGCTGAAGGTGACGCTGATTTTAACGCTGGGCATAATCCTGTGCGCGTCGCTGCTTGCGCTGTCGGGCGGCAAGAAAATGAGAAGCTGAAATAAATTCAAATTTGCCAACCCTCGGTAGCCTGTGATATAATATTTGCGGTGATAATATGCACACGCATACGCGCGCGCTGGTCCTGCGCGAAACCGCATACAAGGACAACGACAAAATGCTGACCGTCCTCACCCCCGGCGAGGGCAAGCTCTCGGTGTTCGCGCGCGGCGCGAGGAGGCGCGGCAGCCCGCATATCGCGTCAACACAGCTGCTGGCGCACTCCGAGTTTACGCTGTTCTGCTCAAAGGAGCGGTTCACGCTGGACAGCTCGGAGAGCATCGACCTGTTCTTCGGCCTGCGGCAGGACATACAGCGCTTCACGTTCGGCGTCTACTTCGCGGAGCTGCTCGACGCCGTGTGCGTCGGCGGCTTGCCGTGCGCCGAGATATTCGAGCTGGCGCTCTGGGGTCTTAACGCTCTGGGACAGGCCCGGCGTCCGCCGGAGCTTATAAAGGCGGCGTTTGAGCTGCGGCTTATGGCGCTCTCCGGCTTTGAGCCGGACCTTGACGAACACCCGCTGACGCCCGGCGCGCTGGACGCCATGCGCCACATACTGACCTGCGAATGTGAACGGCTCGCGTCGTTCTCGCTCGGCGAGCGCGACGCCGGCGTCCTCTCGCGGATATGCGAGCAATATGTAATATCCCAGGCCGAAAAGACCTTCGCGTCGCTGGATTACCTCAGAGGCGGTATGTTCGATGCGTAGAACGCGGCGCAAATACGCACGATAGATTGGAGCGTTTCTTATGACTAAACTCGAGCTGCCCAAAATCCTTGAAAAGCTCTCGGCTCTCGCCGTCTCGGGACGGGCGAAGGAGCTGTGCCTTGAGCTGGCCCCCGCGTCAAGCCTGCCGGAGGCACAGTCGCTCATGGAGCAGACCGGCGCCGCCCGCGAGCTTATCGGCGTTTACGGAAGCCCGCCGCTCTCCGCCGTCTCGCCGGTGGGCGCGGCCTTGCAGCGCGCCGAGCTGGGCGGCAGCCTCAACACCCGCGAGCTGCTCTCGGTCGCCGCCGTCCTCAACGCGGCGCGCCGCATGAAGGGCTACGGCGCCCGCGGCCCCGGCGACTGCCTGACCCCGCTGTTCCAAACCCTGCAGGCCAACGGCTGGCTTGAGGACAAGATAGTAAACTCCATAATCGGCGAGGACGAGATAGCCGACGCCGCGAGCCCCGAGCTGGCGCGGCTCCGGCGGCATATACGCGCGGCGGCCTCCAAGGTCCGCGACGTTTTGCAGAAGATTATCTCGTCGCCCTCTTACTCAAAGGTATTGCAGGACCCCATCATCACCCAGCGCGGCGACAGGTTCGTGGTGCCCGTCAAGGCCGAGTATAAGGCCGACCTGCCCGGGCTCACGCACGACGTATCCGGCAGCGGCGCGACGCTGTTTGTCGAGCCTATACAGGTTGTCACGCTGAACAACGAGCTGAAAGAGCTGGCGGCAAAGGAGCAGAACGAGATCGAGCGCATACTCGCCGAGCTGTCCGCCGACTGCGCCGCCCACGCCGATTCCGTCAAAAGCAACTACACCGTGCTGACGGAGCTGGATTCTATCTTCGCCCGGGGCAGGCTCTCATACGAGATGAACGCGAGCGAGCCGGCGCTGAACGGCACGGGACGCGTCAGCCTGATAAACGCCCGCCACCCGCTGCTGGACAGGGGCGCCGTCGTGCCCATAACGGTCAGCCTGGGCATCGGCTTCGACACGCTTGTCATCACCGGCCCGAATACGGGCGGCAAAACCGTCGCGCTGAAAACCATAGGGCTGCTGTGCCAGATGGCGGCGTGCGGCCTGCATATCCCCGCCGGCGACGGCAGCGAGGCCGCCGTGTTCTCGCGCGTAATGGCGGACATCGGCGACGAGCAGAGCATCGAGCAGTCGCTGTCCACGTTCTCATCGCATATGAAAAACATCGTCGAGATGCTCGAAAACGCCGGCGATAACACGCTCATGCTCTTCGACGAGCTGGGCGCCGGCACCGACCCCGTTGAGGGCGCGGCGCTCGCCGTGTCCGTAATCGAGCAGGCGCGTATGCTGGGCGCGAGGATCGCCGCCACCACGCACTACGCCGAGCTGAAAACCTTCGCGCTCACCACGCCCGGCGTGGAGAACGCGTCCTGCGAGTTTGACGTGGAGACGCTGCGGCCCACATACCGGCTGCTTATCGGCATCCCCGGTAAATCCAACGCGTTTGCCATATCGCGGCGGCTCGGGCTGGACGAGGGCGTTATCGAGCGCGCCCGTCAGAAGATCAGCAGTGAAAACACCGGCTTCGAGGACATTATCACCCGCCTCGAGGAACAGCGCCGCCACTGGGAGCGGGAGTCGCAGGAGGCGTCCAAGCTGCGGCAGGAGGCCGAGCGGCACACGCAGAGCGCCGAGGCTATGCGCAAAATGCTGGAGGGCGAACGCGAGCGCTTCACCCAAAAGGCCCGCGCCGAAGCCGAGAGCATACTCCGCGAAACGCGGGAGACGGTGGATTCCGTGCTGCGCGAGCTGTCCGACCTGAAACGCAAAAACAGCGAGGATATGGACTATCAGGCGCTTAACGACGCGAAATCGCGGCTGAAAAGCATGCTCAATCAGGCTCAGGCGGGCGCGCCGTCCGGCACAGAGGAACCCCCGAGCCCGCCCGCCCGCGCGCTGAAGACAGGCGACACCGTCACGCTGAAGCGCACGGGCACCTCCGCCGTCATACTGGATATAAAGAATAATGTCCTCACGCTTCAGGCGGGGCTGCTGAAGGTCACCGCCAAGGCCGCGGACGTGCGGCTTACCGAGGAAAAAGCGGCCGTCCCCGTTAAAAGAGGGGATACCCCCCGCGTTGACCGGCAGGGCGCCGGCCCGCGCGCCTCGCTGGAGACGGACCTGCGCGGCATGACCACCGACGAGGCCGTCGGCGCGATGGAGATGTTTCTCGACAACGCCGTGATGGCAAAACTGAAAAATGTTACGGTCATCCACGGGAAAGGCACGGGCGCGGTGCGCTCCGCCGTGCATCAGGCGCTCAAAAGGAACAAGCAGGTCAAGTCGTTCCGTCTGGGCCGCTACGGCGAGGGCGAGGAGGGCGTTACAATTGTAGAACTGCGTTAAAACGCTTTGTACATTATGTGTGCTTTTCATGTTGGCCGCCATATGTTCTTAGTTATATATGCCAATTGACTGAAAACCCCTTTGTTGTTATAATTTTTATATAGATAGGGAGGGGGATTCGCATGTACTCCAAAGAGGTTACAGTAGAAAGCCCGGTAGGGCTCCACGCGCGCCCCGCAACTTTTTTCATACAAAAAGCCAACGGCTTCCAGTCCAGCATATGGGTCGAAAAGGACGAGCGCCGCGTTAACGCAAAAAGCCTTTTGGGCATACTCTCCCTAGGCATAATCAAAGGCATGTCCATTACAATAGAGGCGCACGGGCCGGACGAGGAAGAGGCCGTGACCATACTGGCCGATCTGGTTTCAAGCCCGAACGGCGCATAAATATATTAAACAGCGAATGCCGCCGTAATTCACGGCGGTAATTTAATTGACCGTATCACTCATACAAGCGGAGGCCGCCGTGAACAGAGAAGAGCTGCACAAAAAAGCGCTGTCGCTGCCCCTTAAGCCCGGGGTCTATATCATGCTGGACAAATCCGGCGCGGTTATATACGTCGGCAAGGCAAAGGCCCTGCGCGGCCGCGTCTCACAGTATTTCCAAAGCGGCGGCGCACATGACCGCAAGACCGCCAATATGGTCGCGTTGGTAAACGACTTCGACACGATACTCGCCGGCACGGAGTTCGAGGCGCTGGTTCTCGAATGCTCGCTGATCAAGCGGCACCAGCCGAAATATAATATTTTGCTTAAGGACGGCAAGGGCTATCCGTTCATCCGCGTCCCGCGCGAGCCTTACGGCCGGCTGTCCATGGTCGCCAAGCCCAAGGACGACCGCGCGCGCTACCTCGGGCCATACGGCGGGCGCACGGTCGCCGCGAGGGTCATAAAGGCGCTTAACGAGGCGCTCAAGCTCCCCACCTGCGAACGCAAATTCCCGCGCGACATCGGCAGGGACCGCCCGTGTCTCCAGCGCCACCTCAACCGCTGTATCGCGCCCTGCGCCGGAAACATAACGCCGGAGGAATACAACGGCTATCTTGAACAGGCCGTGCTGCTGATGGAGGGCAGGCACCTGAAGCTGCTCGCCGAGCTGGAGGAGCGTATGACCGCCGCGGCCGACGCGCTCCAATTTGAAAAGGCCGCCGCGCTCCGCGACAGGCGCAGCGCCGTCGCAAACCTCTCAAAGCGCCAGAAGGTCGTCGCCGGCGGCAAAGCGGACACCGACGCGCTGGGGTTTTACGCGGGCGGGACCAAGAGCTGCGTCGCCGTCATGCACTATCTGAGGGGCGAGTTGTTCTCGCGGGATATCGTCATGCTTCCGCTCTCGGACGGGCCGGAGGCCGTCTCCGGCTTTCTGCCGCAATACTACGCCAACCGCCCGGAGCGCCCCAAGCTCGTACTGCTGCCCTGTGAGATCGAGGACAGCGCCGCCGTGTCCCAAATGCTGGGCGTAAAGCTGCGCGCCCCCAAGCGCGGCGACGACCTCGAGCGCGTCAGGCTCGCGGACATAAACGCCCGCGAGGAGCTGGAGCGCGTCACCACCAAAGAGGAGCGCGCCGCCGGAAACATGCTCGAGCTGTCCCGCGCGCTGGGGCTTTCAATCCGCCGTATCGAGGCCTACGACATATCCAACACGGGCGACGCGCACCGCGTCGGCGCGATGACGGTTTTCATCGGCGGCGAGCCGCGCAAGCGCGATTACCGCCTGTTCGCCATAAAGGACGAAACGGTAAAAGACGATTACCGCGCCATACAGGAGATATTAACGCGCCGCTTCAAGCGCCTGCAAAGCGACGACGAAAAATTCTCCGAGCCGCCCGATGTGCTGTTCATCGACGGCGGCGCGGCCCACGCCTCCATGGCCGTCCGCGCGCTGGACGAACTGGGCGTCAGCGTTCCCGTGTTCGGCATGGTCAAGGACGCCCGCCACAGGACTCGCGCGCTTGTCACCCCCGACAACCGGGAGATCGGCATAACCCACAGCGCCTCGCTGTTTGCCACCGTCGGGCGCATACAGGAGGAGACCCACAGGTTCGCCATAACCTACCACCGTAAAAAACGCGACAAAGGCGCGCTGCCTGGCAAAGCGGTGAAGCGCGCCCCGGCGGCGGACAGCCGGAGGAGAGAAGAATGAGAGTTATCACAGGCATCGCTAAAGGGCGCAAGCTGGCATCCTTCCCGTCGGGCGCGGACAGCCCGGGGCTACGCCCCACCTCGGGCCACATAAAGGAATCCGTCTTTAACATAATCCAGTTTGATATAGAGGGGCGGCGCGTGCTGGACCTGTTCGCCGGCACCGGACAGCTTGGGATAGAGGCGCTCAGCAGGGGAGCGGCGTCCGCGGATTTTGTCGATACCGGCACGTCCATAGTCGTAAAAAACCTCGGGCTTACGGGGCTCGCGGACAGAGCCCGCGTCATAAAGGCCGACGCGCTGAGTTTTCTCAAATCAGCCGGCGGCCCCTATGATTTAATCTTTCTCGACCCGCCCTACGGCTCGCCGCTGCTGCAAAAGTCACTTGACATAATTAATGTTATTGACATTTTGCGAGCCGGTGGTATAATAGTCTGTGAGGGCGTTTCCGAGCCGGACGATATATCCGGCTATAGAAAGTCCCTGTACAGATATTCCGGCAAGATAATCACTCTTTATACTAGGATTGGGGATATAAGGTAGCGCGGAAAATTTATATACTGGCGGGTGTGCGGATGAAGCCAAAATCAGTTCTTTTGCAGTGGGTAGAGGCCTTTAACAATTCCGATGTTGAGAAAATCTCAAACCTGTATGCCGATGATGCCGTCAATCATCAGGTTGCTAACGAGCCTGTTATTGGCAAAACGGATATAAAGAAAATGTTCGAGTTTGAGTTTGCTCAAGCTGATATGACTTGCATTGTTGAAAACATTTTTGAAGATGGCGAGTGGGTTATTATTGAATGGAA
>Ga0099364_10008198_pt1 | contig 14745 bp, 13 predicted proteins | sample TergutTh196P3_FD_73070 | JGI IMG/M metagenome (GOLD analysis project Ga0099364, IMG submission 73070) | Microcerotermes parvus P3 segment gut microbial communities from Pointe-Noire, Republic of the Congo - Th196 P3 | ecosystem: Host-associated > Arthropoda: Insects > Digestive system > Gut ... | reverse complement strand
AAGAAAGTTTGGATGAAACAGAGCGGGGCGCGGGCGGTTTTGGGCATACAGGCAAATAAGACAGAATTACAGAATTTTTGCATAATTTACAGATTGGCACGTATAGATAGACATATAATTTTTAGATTTCTTCATAGAAAATGCGATGGATTCGTTATTTTTATGATTTGGATAAGTGTTTTCTGTTGGAATGCGTCATCGGCATACGCAGAGCAGGAGCCTCAACCTGTCAAGAAAAACCTTGCGACTGCTGAGCAACGAAAATTGGATTACGTTTTCTATGAAGCATTGAATTTAAAAAATGCAGGCAAGTATGACGCCGCATTTGAGTTGTTCAGGCATTGTTTGACCATTGATTCGACCGCTTCAGCGGTATTATATGAGTTGTCGTCGTTCTATTTGCAGATGGATGAGCCTGAAAAGGCCGTTTCACTGTTGAAAGATGCCGTCAGGTACAGTCCCGATAATTTCACATACAAGATGGCCTTGGCTTCGATTTCATTAGCCATTGGAATGTATGGAGAGGCGGCGGAAGAATATGAAGAATTAGTGAGCGCCTATCCCGCGAAAATCGAATTAAACTATTATCTTGCAGAAGCCTATATGCAGCAAGGTGAGATTGGGAAAGCAATTGATACGTTCGACGCTTTGGAGGAGATTGTCGGAATGAGCGAAGCGCTTTCCGTGCAGAAATACAGGCTTTACATAATGCTCGAACAATCCGACGAAGCATTTCTTGAACTGAAAAGATTAGCAGATAAATATCCGGCCAATGCCCGTTATCCGATACTGATAGGCGACTTGCATCTGGAGAAAAAAGAACCGGAGCAGGCTTTGGAATACTACCGGAAAGCATTCGCCATCGACCCCGAAAACCCATATTATACGGTTTCCATGGCCAATTACTACGAATTGACCGGCGACCCCGAAGCAGCAGAAGAGCAGATACGACTGGCGCTTGTCAACGACAAACTTGATGTGGAACTCAAGGTAGCGATTCTCTCACGGTATATTCAACAGTTGCAACGCAACCGTCATGCGACCGAAGGCGCCAATACACTGTTTCAGGCATTGCTGGAACAGCATCCCGAAGATGTAGAATTAAAACTGATGTATGCGAGCCTGCTGGCCTTGCAGGAAAATGTCGAAGAAGCGCGTTTTCAACTTCAATTAGTAACGGAAATGGATCCCTTACAGGAAAGAGCATGGCAACATCTTTTGCAATTATCCATTCAGGATCAGGATTATGACGAGGCTGCACAGTTGTGCAAAAAATGTGTAGAGATTTTTCCGGAAGAACCGTTTTATTATCTTTATCTGGGAATTGCTTATGCTCAACAGAAAAACTATCAGGAAGCCATCGACGCCTATAAAGAAGGTTTGCAAATCATTCCGGAGGAAGACCGACAGGGACGGTCGGATTTCTACGGGCAAATCGGAGATGCATATTATCAGATGAAGCAACCTGAAGAAGCATTTGCATCGTACGACACAGCATTGCAATACAATGAACGCAATATCGGCGTTTTGAACAACTACAGCTACTTTTTGGCGCTATCAAAAAGGGATTTGGATAAGGCCGAGCGAATGAGCGCCCAAACCGTCAGGGTGGAACCTAACAACGCAACCTATTTGGACACGTATGCCTGGGTGTTTTTTGTAAAAGGAAATTACTCATTAGCAAAGATTTATATAGAAAATGCGATACAAAAAGACACAACAGGCAGTCCGGTATTGGTCGACCATTACGGTGACATCCTGTATATGACCGGAGATAAGGAAGGCGCGCTCAAACAATGGATGCGCGCGAAAGAAATGGGAAAAGAAAGTGAAACATTAAATCGTAAAATTGAAGAGCAAACGTACTTTGAAGACCCGGATGCCGAATAATCACAGCCCTTTGCACAGTCTGCTTGCGCTCTGTGTACTGATTATTACCATGCTAACCGGTTGCCGTTCGTCGAAGGAAATAACGGCAGGCGGTGAGGCATTGGCTCTTAAAACGGAAAGAGACTTTTATGCGGCTTTTCAGGAACAGTCGTTCCGGTATCAGACATTTTCTGCGCGAGTGCAGTTTGAGATTGTACTTGCTTCGGGAAAAGCAACAAGTGCGCGGGCACAAATGAAAATCCTGCGTAACGACCGGCTGCAAATATCAATCCAGGCGCCTATTTTAGGGATTGAAGTGTTCCGGGCGGAACTGACGCCAGACAGTATTAAAATAGTCGACCGGCTGAACAGACGGTTTTTGATTGAATCCTTCGACGAGATAAAGGGAAGCGCCGCCATTGACTTTAATTTCTATAATCTGCAAGCGCTCTTTACCAATCAGTTGTTTTTGCCGGGCGAAATCAATCTTTTGGAAAATCAATTTAACCGTTTCCGATGGGAGCAAACAGGAACAGGCTATCTGTTGCGCACCAACGACCGCACCGGTTTACACTATGCCTTTTCAGCCGACCGGAACGAAAAACTGTCTGCTACGGAAATCCGGGACGAATCATCAAACTATATCCTGCATTGCAACTACGCCGATTTTCGTTCCGTCGACAGGCAACTTTTCCCGATGAACATCCATTTCCGTCTGTATACGGAAAACAATCCTCAGGGCGCCCTCTCACTGAGTCTCTCAAGAGTAGAAGTTGATGCGCCTCTTGAAATGAATTTCCCAATCCCAGCCAATTACCGGCAGGTAAGCCTTCAGGAAATCCTGCATTCTATCGAACAACTATGAAAGAAATGACCGGAAAACATATCGTGCGTATCTTGTTTATCGTATTGTTATCATGTGCGATAAAAGATTTATCCGGTCAAACAGCGAGGGAATTGGAAGCCCAACGCAAAGCGGCATTGGAAGAGATTGAAGTGACGACACGCCTGTTGAACGAAATCAGTGCATCAGCTAAAAGTTCGCTCAACCGCCTGAATCTGCTGACCGGGCAAATAGAAGTGCGCAAAAAAATAATCACCCTGCTGAATCAGGAAATCACTGCTATCGACCGCGAAATTGCTGCCATGAACAGGGAACTGGCCGAATTGGAAAAGGATTTGAAGGACAAGCGTGAGGTATATGCCCGGTCGGTACAAAGCATGTATACCCGCAAGTCGTCGCAGTACAAATGGCTTTTTGTCTTATCGGCAGATAATTTTGCCCAGATTGTGCGCCGTATGCGTTATATCAGGGAATATGCCGACTGGCAAAAACGTCAGGCAGCCCTGATAATGCAAAAACAGGAAGAAATCAACCGCAAACAGTTGGAAATCGAACAATCCCGCGCCGAAAAATCAACGCTGTTAAATGACGCTGAAGAAGAAAACAAACAATTGGTAAAAGAAGAAGCCGAACTAAAGGCCGAAGTACAGCAACTCAACAGAAGGCAAAGCGCGTTACAGGCCGAACTGAACCAAAAGAGAAGACAGGCAGAAGCCTTAAACCGCCAGATTGAACGACTGCTTGCCGGCAATAATACACGTCCGGGAGCATCCTCCCTTTCGCCCGAAGAGCAACGGTTATCGGACGATTTTGCTTCAAATCGTGGCCGTCTTCCACCTCCTGTTTCCGACAGATATAGAATTGTAACGCCCTTTGGCGAATACCGGCATCCGCAATGGCCAAACGTGCGAATGGAAAGCAACGGCATTGAGATGCAAACCTCTTCCGGCGCTGAAGCCCGGGCTGTTTTCAATGGCGAAGTGACTCGTATATATGTTTGGCAAGGTCAGCATATTGTAATTGTTCGTCATGGCAGTTATCTTACAATCTATGCCAATCTGAGCGAAGTATATGTCAGCGCCGGTGAAAGAGTCTCTACCTCCCAGCGGTTGGGAAAGATATATACGAACGGAAACGACAACTCGACCATTTTACATTTTGAAATACGCAGGGAAATAGAAAAGTTGAATCCTGAGCTGTGGCTGAGATAACTACCGCATTAAATCTTCTTTAGAAGGCAGTAACTCTTTGAATCGGGTTTGAGTCAGTTTGATAAAGACAATTAATGAAAACAACAGCATGGTGGAAAAGGCGATACTGGTAGATACAGCCGAACCGAAAACGCCATACGCCGGGATAAGGAAATACCCCGACACAAGCAACGCCAATAACCCGACACACGAACAGGCTGCGCTGTACCTGACCTTGCCTGTGCCAATAAAGTAATGACTCAGTATACTGTTGCTCCCCAACGCAATAACACCGACCGAAAGTCCCCGGATAACCTTACGGATTCCCTGAAATTCGCTCGAAAACAAATAATCCGTAAAGACCCATTCCGGAATCAACAGGATAATCCCCATCACCAACGTAATGGCGCAAAAGGTCAGTTTGAGAAAGCGAAGCGTCATTTGCCGCTGTTCTTCCAAATCGACAGTCCGGGCAACCTGACTATACGAAATAAAACTGACACTGCGACTGATATGCCAGACGCTTTCCGACATTTTAGTCCCGGCATCGAGCAACCCGACATGGCCGTAACCGCTTAGCCGTTGCACCAGAAAATAATTCAGCCGCGCCGTCAAGCCCTCCGCCAGGTTATCGGCGCTACTCCAAAGTCCGTAGACAAACATTTCTCTCAGTAACTTCATGATAGAAGGAGGTGCAGATGGTGTTTCGGCGGATTGGCGAAAGAAAAATGGAAGCATCAGCAACAGACTTGCAATCCATGCGAAGCCATTCGTCGCGTACAATCCCCACACGTAACCTTTGGCTTCACGGATACCAGCCACATAATAAATATAAAGTAAACTAAAAAACAACAAACCGCCCTGAATCAGAAACGTGATATTGAAGCCACGAATATTGTCTTTCCCCAATAGTATACGCGAATGAATGGCGACCAAAGATAAGATAACCGCCAAAACGTAAACATCTATCTCAAAGCCTGCCGGCAACATCCCAAACAGTTTCATGCCGCCACATGCCACCGCCGAACCGATAAAAGCCCACACGTAAGCAGGCCAGAAGACATAACGGAAATCATACCGGTTCATAAAGTAGACAATCGTATTGCCACAGAGCACACTGTTGAAAATCAAGGCGATATTGGCCGAAGCAAAAATCACCCCCGTCAATCCCATGCCGCTAACACCCAGCACTTTGCCATTCACAAAAATCAACAGCAAATTAAGCGCTGCAACAAAATATCGCACCCCTATGGTACTCAGAATCTTTTTAAGCATAGGATGTTGAAGAATTATGAATAATTGAATAAATGGTGCATATAATTTTCAATTATCAATTATCAATTGATCAAGCATTCTCACATACAAATCTATCGCTTCACGGATTTCGGAAAGACAGATAAATTCGTTTGCCGTATGGGAACGCGATGAATCGCCGGGGCCTATCTTAACCGTCGGGAAGTTCATCAGCGCTTGATCGCTTAATGTCGGCGAACCGAACGGTGTTTGTCCCAACATGATGGCTCGCTGCACAAAAGGATGGTTCGGGTCGATAAGCGATGAATTCAGACGAAATCCACGGGAAACCACTTCAGAAGAAACCTCTTTTTGAATTTCTTTATACACTTCGCGGTTCGAATAAAACTCGTTGGTACGGACATCTACGGTGAATTCGCACCGGTCGGGAATCACGTTGTGTTGCGTCCCGGCCTTAATCATAGTCGCCGTCATCTTTACCGGTCCTAATAAATCGCTTTGTTTCGGAAAAGTATAGTTATGAAACCAGTTGATGTTTTTGAGCGCTTCGGATATTGCATTCACGCCGTCATTGCGGGCGGCATGTCCCGATACGCCACGGCTGGTGCAGTCTAATACCATCAGCCCTTTTTCGGCAATCGCCGGTTGCATGGCGGTAGGTTCGCCGACAAGACCAAAGGTTATCGGCGGAAGTTCGTTCAAGACGAATTCAACGCCGTTTTTCCCGGAAATCTCTTCCTCGGCCGAAGCCAGAAAAATCAAATTATACGGCTGCTTTTTTGCGCTTAACAGAACGAACGCTTCGAATAAAGCCACCACGCTTGCGCCGGCATCGTTACTACCCAACCCATACAGACAATCGCCATCTTCTTCGGGCGTGAACGGGTCTTTGTCCCAACCGGCGACAGGCTGCACAGTGTCGATATGCGAATTCATCAGGATGGCAGGTCGTGAGGAATCGAATCCTGGCGCAATACACCACAGATTATTGGCTTTGCGGTGTACCTTATGACCTGCTTTCTGCCATTGAGACTGAAGAAAATCCGCCACCGCCGTCTCTTCCCTGCTAAACGAAGGCCTGACTATCATTCCTTTCAAAATGTCGATTGCATCGTAAAAATGTTCCATACTATTATTGTTCAAAATTCTAAGTTTATCGTTTTTAGAAGCGCCCTTGAGTTAAATTACATATATTGATTCATTTTATGTTAATAATTTTTCCACCTGCTGACGGTCTTTGCTTAATTGTGCTCTCAATGCTTCAGGATTGTCAAATTTCCGGTTTTCACGAAGATAGGATATAAATTCGACTTCGATATGATACCGGTAAATTGACCGTGAAAAATTGAGTATATGTACTTCGACTGTCACTTGTCCGCCGTCTAATGTCGGACGATTCCCGATGGTAAGCATCCCCTTATAACGCACATTCACTACATAGACCCATACGGCATAGACGCCCATCCCGGGCAAGATCTTTAATGGCTCATCTATTTTCATATTGGCAGTCGGGAAACCTATTGTCCGTCCAAACCGATGTCCGCCGACAACACGTCCCTTCAACCGGTAAGGATAAGTCAGCAGCCCGGCCGCTTCTTCCACCCGACATTCCGACAATAATTGCCTGATTTGCGACGAACTCACCGCTCTTTCTTTCCAACTGTAGGACGAAGCACGCAAAATCTCCATTCCGCACGATTTGCCATATTCTACATACTCGTCGAATCCATCGGTACGATTATAGCCAAAACGATGGTCGTGACCAATCAACAAACTGCTGACCCGCCACTGTTCCGACAGGATTTTCACGATGAAATCGTGAGCCGGACAGGCAATCAGTTCAGGAGTGAAATCCATCACCACACAATAGTCGAGTCCGGTAGTTGCCAACAACTTCAGTTTTTCATCGAACGAATTAAGCAGTTTCGGCCGATAGCCTTCCTGCAAGACCATACGCGGGTGAACCGGAAAAGTGAACACGGCAGTAAACAATCCTCTTTCATCGGCCAATCGCTGCATTTCCCGGATTAAGTAACGGTGCCCGGCATGAACGCCGTCGAAAAAGCCGACAGTGGCAATACACCTCTTTGTTCTTCGCTTTTTTTCGCTATGTATGATAATCATGTTGCAAAGATAGAAATTTTTCAATGTTGGTTATTTCACAAATTATATTTATTTTTGCCTTCTTAAATCACATAAAAACCGAACTATGAACTTTCCCGAACTAATTTCAACTCTCAGTGGTTGGGTGTGGGGTATGCCTTTCATCTTTTTATGTCTGGCAACCGGCTTGTATTTCTCATGGAAAACACGCTTTTTACAGGTGCGTTACTTTAAGCAGATGGCACAAATGCTGTTTCAGGGCAAATCGTCGTCTTCAGGGATTTCTTCCTTTCAGGCATTTTGTCTGGCTCTTTCCGGAAGGGTAGGCACAGGTAATATAGCAGGCGTCGCTACGGCAATCGCACTGGGCGGGCCGGGCGCAGTTTTCTGGATGTGGGCAATCGCTTTCTTTGGCGCCGGCACAGCATACGTCGAAACTTCACTCGGACAGATTTATAAAGAAAAAATCGATGGAAACTATCGTGGCGGGCCGGCATATTATATATTAAAAGGTATCCGAAATAAACCGTATGCCGTGATCTTTGCCATCGTTACGGTTGTATCTTTAGGCATATTAATACCCGGAGTTCAGTCCAGCGCTATTTGCAATGCTTTCCAGACCTCGTTTGGAATAGACCTGCGGATTACTGCCGGAACAGTCATTTTTTTACTCGCCTTAGTTATTTTCGGGGGCGTGAAACGCATCGCCCGCGTTGCCGAAATAGTTACGCCTTTGATGGCAATCGGTTATATCCTTGTTGTGGCTGTTATCCTGATATTACATTATCAACAGATTCCCGGAACGTTTGTGTTGATTTTCAAAAGCGCTTTCGGCCTTGAACAAACCTTTGGCGGAATGGTGGGAGCGGCAATCAGCATGGGTGTCAAACGCGGCATTTTTTCCAATGAAGCCGGACAGGGAACCGCCACCCATGCAGCAGCCGCCTGCGAAGTGCCGCACCCGGCCAAACAAGGTCTGGTACAAGCCTTTTCGGTGTATGTCGACACATTGGTGGTTTGTACTGCAACGGCTTTGGTTATTTTGATAACAGGGACATACCAGGTTTTTGATTCGGCGCAGCAATTGGTTTACAACGGCCAGGGAATGTCCGAAGCAATTGTCGACTATGGGCCGGTGAATACACAAATGGCGGTTGATACAACCATACCCGGATTCGGTTCCGGTTTTGTGGCCGTTGCCCTTTTCTTTTTTGCTTTCACCACCCTGATGAGTTATTATTTTCAGGCAGAATCGAATGTCTATTTTTTAGTTCGCAAGAAGAAAGCGACATTTTTTACGATAAACCTCTTGCGGATAACGATGTTGATTGTTACATATTTTGCTGCCATCAACACGATGACATTTGCATGGAACATGGCTGACATAGGAGTAGGATTGATGGCCTGGCTCAATATCATCGCCATCTTACTCCTGCGAAAAACAGCGCTCAAGGTCTTTGCCGATTTTGAACAACAATACAAATCAGGGATAAAAGACCCGGCATTTCGTTCCGATACATTGGGCATAGAAAATGCGGAGGAATGGCATCAATGAAAAAAAAAATCAAAATAAAGTGTTTTCTTTTGAAGAAAAGTTGTACCTTTGCAGGCCGATTATTATCAAAAATGTTAAAATGTTAGTTCTTAGTGTATTGTTTTTCTTATGTGACAAAAGGAACATCATATACGCGGGAAATGTAGTATTAATTAATTAAAAAATTTAGAAAGTGGATACTTTAAGTTATAAGACCATTTCTGCAAACAAAGCAACCGTAAACAAAGAATGGGTTGTTGTCGATGCAACAGACCAGGTGTTGGGACGTATTTGTTCGAAAGTAGCCAAACTGTTACGCGGCAAATATAAACCCAATTTCACCCCGCATGTTGATTGTGGTGATAATGTGATAATTATCAATGCAGATAAAGCCGTTCTAACCGGAAATAAATGGACTGACCGTATATATTTGAGATATACCGGTTATCCGAGCGGACAACGCGCATATACTCCTGCCTCGCTGAAAGCGAAAGGAGACGACCAACTGTTCCGCAAAGTCGTCAAAGGAATGTTGCCCAAGAATCGTTTGGGTGATAAGTTACTCAAGAACTTATATGTGTATGCAGGGGACGAGCACAAACATCAGGCTCAGACACCCAAGTCAATAGATTTAAACTCACTTAAATAACTGTATGGAAGTAGTAAATGCAATAGGAAGACGTAAAGCGGCTGTTGCCCGCGTATATGTCAGCGAAGGAAGCGGTAAAATCTTGATTAACCGTCGTGAACTGACGGATTATTTTCCCTCCCCGATACTGCAATTTATTGTCAAACAGCCACTCAATACATTGAGCGCTGTGGAACAATATGACATCAAGGTCAATCTTTTCGGAGGCGGGTTCAAAGGTCAATCCGAAGCGACACGGTTAGCGATTACGCGTGCGTTGATAAAGATTAACCCGGAATCGAAACCGGCTTTGAAAGCGGAAGGGTTTGTCACGCGCGACCCGCGCGCTGTGGAACGTAAAAAACCGGGAAGGCCCAAAGCACGTAAAAGATTCCAGTTCAGTAAACGATAAGAATTATCAACTTTGAACGTTTAACCCGGAACTCGGAACCCGTGAAAGGCGTTTAGTATCTAAATTATCCGGATTTTCCGCATAAAATGTGTTGCGCAAACTACCGGACGGTTGAATGAAAACAGAATGTAAACGATAAATAACAAAAAAATGTCAAGAGTAAGTTTTGAACAATTATTAGAAGCAGGCGTACATTTCGGACACTTAAAGCGAAAATGGAATCCTGCCATGGCTCCGTATATATTTATGGAGCGCAATGGTATTCATATCATTGATTTACACAAAACGGCCGCCAAATTGGACGATGCGGCTGAGGTGTTAAAGAATCTGGCGCGGGCGGGGCGCAAAATCCTTTTTGTGGCGACCAAAAAACAGGCCAAGCAAATTCTCGCCGACAAGGCTTTGGCTATCGGAATGCCCTACGTGGTGGAACGTTGGCCGGGAGGTATGCTGACCAATTTCCCGACTATTCGCAAGGCGGTGAAGAAAATGTCGACTATCGACAAGATGAGTAAAGACGGTACGTTCGACAACCTGTCAAAAAGGGAAAAACTTCAAATCACGCGCCAACGCGCTAAGTTGGAAAAGAATTTAGGTTCGATAGCTGATTTAAACCGGTTGCCCGCAGCATTGTTTGTCATTGATGTAATGAAAGAGCATATTGCCGTCAGGGAAGCCAACCGGTTGGGTATCCCTGTCTTTGCGATGGTTGACACCAATTCCGACCCGACATTTATTGATTTTGTCATTCCGGCCAATGATGATGCCACAAAATCTATCGAACTGATTTTAACCATCGTATGTCAGGCTATGGAAGAAGGCCTTCAGGAAGGCAAAGCAATAAAAGATGACACCGATACCGAATCGGAAGAAGAAGAAGTACCGCAAAGGAGAGAGCGCAGGTCAAGGTCTTCGGCCAGAAGAGAGCGCACCGTGAAAGAAGAAGACGAAGCATTAAATGCTGCGGTGATTTCAAGGGTTGCGAAAGATATAGAAGAAGAATAACAAAGTAAAAAAACAAGATTATGGCAGTTACAATGGCAGATATCGCTCACTTGCGTAAAATGAGTGGAGCGGGGATGATGGATTGCAAGAACGCTTTGATGGAAGCAGATAACGACTTTGAGAAAGCAATGGAAATCATCCGCAAAAAAGGACAGGCAGTAGCCGCAAAACGTTCCGACCGCGAAGCGTCGGAAGGTTGCGTACTGGCGGCTGATAACGGTAGTTTCGCAGCCATCGTTGCGTTAAAGTGTGAAACCGATTTCGTGGCAAAAAATGCAGAATTTGTGGCATTGACACAAAGTTTTTTAGATGCAGCGATGAGCAACAAACCGGCTACATTGGAAGAATTGCGGGCTATGCCTTTAAGTGATGGACGCTCCGTCGACAATCATATCACCGACCGTATCGGGGTGACCGGCGAAAAGATGGAATTGGGGTTTTATGAATTTGTAGAAGGCGCTGCAACCGTTTCCTATATTCACCCGGGAAACAAATTGGCGACCATCGTGGCCTTTAATCAGACGTTAGAACGTCAGCCTGCCCGCGATGTGGCCATGCAGGTGGCGGCAATGAATCCCGTATCGATTACGCCCGATGAAGTTCCGCAAAAAGTAATTAATCTTGAGATAGAAGTGGCAAGAGATAAAGCCCGTCAGGACGGAAAACCGGAAAATCTGTTAGACCGTATTGCTGAAGGAGCCGTAAAGAAATTTTATAAAGATTACACCTTATTGCAGCAGGATTTCATCAAAGACCAGAAAATCACTGTGCTGCAATACCTGCAACAACAGGACAAGGCGCTTATGACAACAGACTTTAAGCGTGTTACGTTGAATTTGGAATAATTGTTTGTTGAGATAGATAAAGAGGCAACCTTACAAGTCAGCGATAACATCATCAGTAGTGATTCATCATACTGGATTGCTTCAGGCTGGTGCCCTCGCAATGACGTCAGCGCGTACCGTCATTGCGAGTTGCCTTTAGCTGCGAGGAACGAAGCAGAATCCAGAAATGCAAAAAAACAACCTGTCATTGTAATGCATCATTACCAATGATATTGTTTGAGTTTTAAAACGACCTTTTATCTTTAATATATTTAAGGAAACAAGTTGGCCTTCATCAGATTCAAACCCGTTCAAAAGACGGACGAAGAATTACTGCAGTATTATATCGATACGGGTAAGACAGACAGTTTCGGTCAGTTGTTTGACCGTTACATTCCGCTTGTGTATGGCGTATGCCTCAAATACCTGCGTGATGCCGACGAAGCCCGTGATGCCGTAATGCAACTCTTCGAAGACCTGTTGCCCAAAGTACCGCAATACGAAATCAAAGTATTCCGGACGTGGCTTTACCGGGTCGCCCAAAACCATTGTTTACAGATTCTTCGCGAAAAAGAACGAACTGTTCAGGTAGAATTACACGCTGATTTTATGGAATCGGACGAAATTTTGCATCTGTTAGATGAAGACGGGGACGAAGAGAATGAGCGGACACAGGCATTACACAAGTGTATGGAGGCATTGCCGGAGAATCAGCGCATATCGGTTACGCGGTTTTTCATGGACGAAATGTCGTACGCCGATATTGTTGAAGTGACAGGATTCTCGTTGAAGAACGTGAAAAGTTATATTCAAAACGGAAAACGTAATTTAAAGATTTGTATCGAAAAAAACAGTTAGTATCTGATGAATCTGTTGGCATACATACAGGGGAAGCGCAAAGGCAAAGAGGCGCATCGCATTGAGAAAGAGGCGATGCGAGACCCCTTTTTGGCGGACGCATTAGAAGGTTACGACGAAGTAAAGGCCGACCATGCCGAACGCATAGCGCATTTGCGCCGCCGTATACCTTCATCAATCCGCAGCGCCGGACAGCAGAAAATATACATGGGTATAGCGGCAAGTCTGCTGTTTTGTTTGATGGCAGGAGGATATTTCCTGTTGAACAGAAAGCCGGAAAATTTAATTGCCATGAGCGAATCATACGAACAGATAATCACAGAAGAACTCATAGAAATATCGTCCTCCCCCGCCCCCCCCTCTCCGACCCCCCCAAATTATTTGGCTGAAAATGAACGGGAAACAGCAGTTAGGCGTGAGATGAGACAGCGAGAAACATCTCCCCCGACCCCTGTTTCCCCCATCATTTCGTCCGAAATACTTGTTATGGTAGAAGAAGAGGATATAGAGATTGCTATGGCTACGGAATTCGTAGTTGCCGAATCGAAAGAAATGGGAGCGAGAGAAGCAGGGAAAATGAGGGAAGCCGGGGAAGCGGTGGTAGCTGCCCGTGCGATGCGAAATGATTTGGCAAAAGGAGAACTTTCGACGCCGGAGCCTCAGACTGGCATGGAAGCATACGAAAAGTATCTAAGGGAGGCGATGATTCCGTTGAAAGAGGAAGAATGTCCCCAAACCGAAGGTGTCGTAGAGGTCGAATTTACGATAAAAGAGGGGAGGCCGTCCGATTTTATTATCAAACAAAGTTTTTGTGATGCCGCCTCCAAAGAAGCCGTCCGCCTGATTGAAAACGGCTGCCCATGGATTGGAGAGGACGGTCAGAAAGTTATATTAAGCGTGAGTTTTTAGGACAGCATAATTGACAATGGATAATTGACAATTGACAATGGACAATGGACAATGGACAATTGACAATTGACAATTGACAATGGACAATGGACAATTAATTAAGGAGTGTATAATGAATGGTGTTACGAGGGGCGTAATCAAGCAGGGCGGGTTTGTCAGCGTTACCGGGGTTCCGGCGGCGGCGAATATGCACAGTCCCGTGCGTTGGGTCAACAACGGGGAAAAGCCGAACGCTACAGCCGATGCGGATACTGCTACTACCCCCGATTTGAAACAGGCGGCGATTGATGAGCAAAACGCTCAGATGGCTGAGGTAAAGTCGCGGTGTGAGGCGGAGTGTGAGCAGATGCTCGCCGAGTCGCGGGAACAGGCGGCGGGTATAGTCGCCCAAGCCGAGGAGCGGGCGCGCACATTGGGCGAAACCGCCGAGCGAGACGCCGAGGAGTTACGCAAGGAAGCACAGGCGGCGGGGTATTCCGACGGGTTCCTCGCGGGGGAAAAGCCGGGGTTTGACGAGGGGTACGCCAAGGGAGTGGAACAGTGCCGCGAGGCGTTGGGGGAGCTCAAGTCCATGCTGGAGGCGTTGCCGGTGGAGAAGGAGCGGGTGTTCCGCGAGCATGAAAACCAGCTTTTTGACTTGATATTCACAATTGCCAACAAAGTAACCGCCGGGTGTTTGACCCAGAAAGATAAGCCGGTTATTGCCAAGATGCTCAAAGAGGCGGCGAAAAGTTTCCGCACCTCGTCGTTTATAAAAGTAACATTGTCAAAATTAGACTTAGAAGATTCCGCCAACGTGGATTTAGAGGACTTGGCGCGGATTTTCGGCGAGGGACAACACGTCGAGTTCGAGGTGCTCAAGGACGCGCCGCGCGGCACGTTAATCCTCGACAACGGGAGCGAAATCGCCGATGCCGGCATTTCCACCCAGCTCAAAATGATAGAGAACCTCGGCAAAGGCAAGTTCAAGAACGGCGAGCAGGAATAAGCAGTTAGGGATAGTTAAGGGTGTAGTATAAGATGGATTTGATTGGGTTTCGCAAAGAGTTGGAGAAGTTCGGCTCTTATCGCAATATGGGTAAGATTGAAAAAATTATCGGCATGACCATTGAAGCGAGCGGTCCGGTATGCAATATCGGCGATGTTTGCCGGATTTTTTCAAAAGATATGCAAAATTATATCTTTGCGGAGGTTGTGGGGTTTAACACCGGAAAGGTGTTGTTGATGCCCTATACCGAAATTGAGGGGATAGGTCCCGGCAGTATAGTGGACAACACCGGCGCGCAGTTGATGGTTAAGACCGCGCCGGCTTTGG
>Ga0099364_10008197_pt1 | contig 14746 bp, 22 predicted proteins | sample TergutTh196P3_FD_73070 | JGI IMG/M metagenome (GOLD analysis project Ga0099364, IMG submission 73070) | Microcerotermes parvus P3 segment gut microbial communities from Pointe-Noire, Republic of the Congo - Th196 P3 | ecosystem: Host-associated > Arthropoda: Insects > Digestive system > Gut ... | reverse complement strand
TTTTTTTTGGGGGGGGGGGGGGGCCGGTGGACAATTCGCTGGCGTTGGTTTGGCTCCGCGGGGTGGGGGAGCAGGGGCGGCTTGAAGCGCAGATAATGCTTGCCGATTTTTATGTTTCTACGGAGGGTCATCAGGATGTTGCGGAGGCGGTGCGTTGGTATCGTTTGGCGGCGGAGCAGGGTGATGTTGAGTCGCAGCGTCAATTGGGTCGGCATTATCATTCGGGTTTGGGTGTGGCGGCGGATGTAGCGGAGGCGGTGCGTTGGTATCGTCGTGCTGCGGAGCAGGGTCATGTTGAGGCGCAGACGTTGTTGGCGGAGTCCTATTTTCATGGTCGTGGTGTTGCGGAAGACAAGGCGGAGGGAATTAAGTGGTATCGTAGTGCAGCGGAGTTAGGTGATGTCAGTGCGCAGATTTTGCTTGGCGGCTATTATCTTGAGGGGGTTGGTGTTGAGCGGGATGTGTTGGAGTCGATGCGTTGGTATCGACTGGCGGCGGAGCGTGGTCGTTCTTTCGCTCAATATCAACTTGGCAGGTTGTACTTTGCTGATGGTGATGTGGAGGAGTCGGTACGTTGGCTTCGTTTGGCGGCGGAGCAGGGACATCGCTTGGCAGGAGAACTGTTGCTGACACTGTCCGCTGAGGACAACGATTGATGGCGGATGTTTGCTTTGTTCTTCGCACCCTTTACGGTAAAAAAAGATTTAACCGCAAGGGGCGCAAAGATAAGGAAATTTCAATTTAAACCTGTTTGCTCAGTATAATTTTTATGAAAATCATCCGCCTCACACCCAATGGTCGCGGTGCCGTTGCTTCGTTTTTGCTCTGCGGAGAATGTGTGACGGACTCTTTTCTGCCGCACTGGCATGGAAAAGAGCCGATTGCTAAAACTCCCCGATGGGGACGCTTGCAACTGACCGATGCAGGCGACTGCGAAGAAGCCGTAGTACTTCGCACAGATTATGGAATAGAAATTCACTCCCACGGCGGCGAACAGGTTGCATTCGCTATCGAGTCCCTCTTTCAAAAGCATGGTGCCGTAGGCACAACTTGGCATGAGCATTTTACCAATGGAACCTCGCAACAGGAATTAGCCCTGCAACTGCTCCCCTTTGCATCAACGGAACGAACGGCACAGATTCTTTTGGATCAATACAACGGTGCATTCGACCGGGAAATGGCGGCGATCAGACTGTTGCCGCACGAAAAAAAACAACGACGGCTAGAACGTTTGCAAGAACTTGCCTCATTGGGCAAGCACCTTGTCGAGCCTTTCCAGGTGGTGTTGGCGGGAGCAAGCAATGCGGGGAAGAGCAGCCTACTCAATGCGGTTCTGGGTTTTCAGCGAAGCCTTGTTCACTATCAACCCGGCACGACCCGCGATGTGGTGAGTGGTCAAACAGCACTCGATGGTTTTCCGGTAACATTCTTGGACACGGCGGGCTTTCGTGAGACTGGCGACGATTTGGAGCGGCAGGGAATTAACCGCTCGATTCAATCTCTTGCCGATGCCGATTTAGTCGTTTGGGTGGTTGATCTAACGGTAGAAGAATCGCAACGTCCGCCGTGTCCGGCAGGTGTGAACGCGTTGGTTTGTCATAACAAAACAGATTTAGCCGGTACTCCGGCGCACGATTCACTCATCAACGTAAGTGCCTTAACCGGCGAGGGGATTGAATTGTTTTTGGAGGCGGTGATTCATCGTCACGTCCCATATCCGCCAGTACCGGGCGAAGCAGTGCCGCTCTGATGGAGAGGCTTACAGTTCCGGCGGGGAAAAGTTCATAGAGACCGGTCTGCGACATCGGCGAATCCGCATAGATTTGCCGTGTCCACCGATACAGACTCTGTTCGATTTGTAGGGCGCAAAGAAAAACGGTCAATTTGTCTCCGTCTTGGCTATAAGGCTGCTTTCCGCGCCATCACGAAGAGCAGGGAGCCCAACCGATTCAGATAGGCGGCAAGATTCGGTGATTTTTTGTCCGTACGGCAAAGCGTTGTCAAACTCCGCTCTGCCCTCCTGCAAATTGTTCGAGCGAGATGCAACATCGCCGAACTCCGATTCACACCGGGAATGACAAATTCCGTGAGTGTCGGCAATTCCGATTCGATATGCTCAATTTCCGACTCGATTTGCCGGATATGTTCCGGTAAGATATTTGTCGAATCAGAAACAACTTCCGCACAGAAGGATATCAACTCCTGCTGAATCCGCAAAATGATATTCTCTAACTGTAGCGACGGTCCTTCGGTTCGAACGATTCCCAGCGATGCCGATAACTCGTCGATATTGCCGCAAACTTCGACGGTGATATGGTCTTTGTCCACTCGCACACCGCCGTGGAGCGACGTTGTTCCCGTGTCCCCCGTGCGTTGGGTAATCCGTTTTTCGTGAGTTTCCATCCCCACAGTGTACTGATTTTTTGCTTTTTCGACAGAGCCACAACCGGAAGGCTGCGATGCTGAATTTTCGGCACAGCGACCTTCCGGTCATGGCTCTGATGTGAATAATTAGAGACAAGTTCAAACTTATCGTTGAATGTCCGCGTCTCTAACATCGATATCGTCCGGCTTCATGTGTTCCATCCTGACATTTTTACCGAGTACATCGTCGGCATATGTATTTCCTTCAATCAAGACCTCTCGGCAACCGTCGAAAACAAACGTCATTCTGTTTTGGGCAAAGGGCGCATACGTCGTCGTCCGGCTCAACGTGTTGCCGGTGAACCTCAAATTGCGCACCGACCGGGCAAAAAGAATCGGATAATCAAACGACTTAAACTCGTTGTTTTCAATGCGGATGTTCCGATGATACGCTTCATCGTCCACGCTCTGCGGTCGAAACGACGGATGAATCGTTATCACGGCATGTCCCCAATCACCAGCATAGCCAGAACTGAAACAGTCTTCAAAAACATTATTGCGAATCACCAAATCGTTCACGCCTCCCGACTCGTACCAATAATTTACGTCTCCTTCGACAAGAATCGCCGCCCCTGCCGTCCGAAAATAATTGTTTTCGACGACGGCACGCAAAGGAGTCGAAATCAACAATCCCCTTGCGCGGTGCTGTCTCTGTATTCTGCAATCACGAATTTCTAATTCGGCATTCCACGTTTTGTTCTCGAGAGCATCCTTTTCTTTAACCGAGTCAGGTATCTTTTGCTCAAAGACGACATGTCTGGCAACAAGCCGGCTGTTTTCGCGGATGTCTTTGATCTCCTTGATCTTGCCGACTTCGCCGCGTTGCACCGTTTGACCATCGAGAAACCAAACTTCGTCACCGACTCCAAGCACATAAGACGCATTGCCCCTACCGGAAACGCCGACTTCGACGGTGTAATCGTCAATCCGCTTTTGTACCATGACGTTCATGCCGTGTAGATTCAAAAAATCGTCTCCCATGCCCACCTGGGTACAATTTTCGATTTTCACCAAGCCTTTGCACGTATTCAAATGATACCCGTCGGCAATGATAGTAAAGACCCGGTCTTTTGAATCATTCGTTTTGTAATCGACTTTCCGCAACGTGATATTTTCCGTTTTGAATCCGACAACGCCATGACTTAACGCATGATAGATGTCGATGTTTTCCAGTACCACATCTTTGCTGTGATTCAAATCGATGGCGACGTGGATATAGCGTCCCAGCCAGAGAGCGATGTACGTGCCGGACTTCGGTTTGAATCTCGGTCTATTGTTGAAGCGGACGATTCCATTGCCTCGGTCTTCTGCATTCGTGTTGAAGAATTCATTGTAACCGATAGGATAGTCCCGCGTTTGAGCGACGAGTTCCTTCGTTGTCTTATCGAAGAGCAATGTGTATCCGTCGATTTGCCGTTTGCCTGTTCCATCGGAAAAGCCGGTAAAGAAAATTTGACCGTCCGTAATTTCAAACGGATATTCTTGGGTGTCAAACTTGATGTCAATGTATGCGTCGGTCGCTTCGACGATGTTTCCTTGGGCGATGTAGGGTTTTTCCCAATCGACGCTAAAATTTTTCATCGTAACATTTTCGGATTCATTCACTCTGGCAACGCCCATGATTCCGTGAAAGATGAATTCGCTTCCTTGTCCGTCGATGGTCAGATTTTTGTGCTGGTTGATGTTCATAGCGAAAATCCGCCTTCCCTGTGGAGCGTAGAAGTCGTATCGCCCTTTCGGAAAGACGAGGATTGCGGACTCGTGCGATTTGCAGACTTCGAGAGCCTGGGCGACGGCGGCGACGGTATCTTTTTTGCTATTCGGTTCGGCACCGAAGTCGGTTACGGAAATTCGGACAGACTCGGCGGCAAAGAGAGTCGAACCGGCGAGAAACAATAGGACGGCAAAAAAACGTTGCATGGGAATAGAGGCTGTACGTTTACAGTTGACGACGAGCATTATACCATCAAATGAACAAACACTGCATCGTCACCATGACGGTGTGCGAAAGTTTTTTATCATACAGGAAGCGGTGCCGTTGTTTTTACCGTCTCGCAAACGATTTGCATCATCCATCGGTTCAGGTCTTGCAACATTGCCGGCGTTAAGTGCTTTGTATCGTTATATTCTTGAACGTCCGCTGTAAGTCCCGCTGTGTAAAAGAGTTCCATCATTTGAAAGACGTGGTTGGAAGCGGATTCATCGACACCGAGAAAGACTGAAAGAGGTTGCGTTATTTGCCAACTCGGAAACATCGGGGCAACGGGGGGGATTTCTCCGCCGAATGTTGCCGCTCCTGCAAAGCATTCAGGATAAAGCGTTGCGAGTTGCAGGGCTGCGGTTCCGCCCGTCCCGAAGCCTGCGATAAAAATACGGTGATTCGCAATGTTGCACCGTTCCTGTGCGACGGCAATGCAGTCGAAAACCCGCTGTTCGATGGTCGACAGGTTATCTTCCGAGCAGAGCCAATCATATTGTTCTTTGGGACGGTGTAAAATTGCCGAAACGCTCAAATCGAACGTCGGCGAAAATGCTGGCTGTTCTATCAGCAATCCGCGTGGAGCGACTGCCACGTAGTTTCGCATACTGATGGTCGGCATGATCCGCATAAGTTGCCGTTCGTCTTCGCCGGTGCCATGAAGCCAAATCAGCAGGGGATAGGCATAGTTTGGCTCGTAGTGCATTGGCGAAAAGAGTATGTGCGGGTGCGTCAGGCGCGTCTTTGCTGGCAGTGAAGCCTTAACGAAATCTAATTCTAGATCGAGTTTTTCGGCGATCCACGTCGACGAAGTCCGTTTCTGTATCGGAGCAGGAAAAAGTGTAGTTGTCATAGCAAGCAGTTCACACACTGTTGAAAAACTTTTGCGGAGGGTACTATACACTTTTTTCCCTATTCGAGTCAAGACCAAAAAAGCCACGAAGTTTCCCCATTTTACCCATTTTCTCTTTTTTTCCAATTCCCCCTGAATGACGTGTTGGCTGCGAACACAAAATACACCACAAAATGGAGTGAAACTGGTCTTTACGCAATGTTTGAACGTGCGGGACTACACCCCCTTGCGAATTGTGCAAAATTTTATAGAATGGTCGTTAGTTGTTTCGGGTAGGTAGCTCAGTAGGTAGAGCAACGGACTGAAAATCCGTGTGTCGGCGGTTCAATTCCGCCCCTGCCCAATGTGTGATTGGGCTGTTTCCGATCATACACGGTGTGCGGGGGCGATGTTTGTTGTGGTAGGCGGCATTGCCAGCGTTAACCCGTGTACCATTGATCCCCGCTGGCGTTTGTTCCACAACGCCGGACGGAGGCTTTTCTTTTCTTCGGGGGAAGGAGGTGTCTTATGAGTAGCACCGCCAATTTTCTCAACCTCAAGACAAAGACTGAAATGCTGATTGTCGGTCTTTTGGCGACGATTCGGCGACCACTGCAACTGTACGAGATCGTCAACGCTCTCCGATCCAATGGACACAAAGCAGATAAACATGTCTGTAGTAGCACGCTGAAGAGGCTTGCTGAACAGGGATATATCGGGAGATTTGAGGAATTCGGTAGCACTCTTTACTCCTCTGTGGTGGAAAAACCCCACGCTCATGTGGAAAAACCCCACGCACATGTGCAAAATCCCTCTCCCCTTTGCGGTGAATCTGCTGTTAACATGTTAACAGTTAACCATGTTAACTCAACAAACGAAACAAACAAAGAAGATTCTGAAATTTCATTTGGGACGCAAGCGTCGGGGGGAGAAGACGGCAGACCGCAGAAAAAAGACCACCAAGGTAACCAAGCCCTGTGCCTGGCGAGGAGAGGCGGGACCAGCAGACGAGGCACCAACACCCACACTAGCCTCGGCTGCCCCCGCCGATTCTCCGCACCGCACAAGTGCGGCGGCTAAAACGCCCACAGAAGCCCCAGAAACGCACCAGAAAATCGACTACGACGTTTTTAGGGTACAAACCGGACAATCACTGCCCGACCGCCATACGGCAACACAGCCGACACAGTCGGCGACTCTCGAGGCGACTCTCTCGCCGGTTCCGGCGATAATCCTGCCGATGTCCGCCGAAGCACAGCAACGCGACCTCTTCCGTATTCTCCAAACCGAAGCCGTCAACTGTCCCGGCACCGTCTTCACGCCCGGTATGAACCATCCTACCGAGTCCCTCTACCAAATGTTCACCAACATGAAAGGCAGACTCGTCGCCGATCCCGACGCGAACATCGTCGCCAAATGCCTGTCCGATTACGTCAAGCCGCACGATGTCCCGATGATTCCTGCGGAAGAAGCCTTCGAGAAATACATTCGGATTTTGTGGGAATTGATAATCGAAGCGGCCGTCAAAGGGGGAAAAGATGCCGTCAAAACCTGCGATTTTATCGTTCAACGGGCGGCGTATCCCTATGTAATGGAAAATTGGGACGAAATATCGCACATCGCTTGGTGGACACCGGACAGACTCATTGCCGATGCTCTGAATCGTGATCGCCGCAAGAACTTTTTTACTCACTTGGTCGGTATGTTGTGGGAAGTGTACAGTCAACTCGGTTATGGTTGGGACGTAACGCCGCTTTTCAACGCTCAAACGTGGAAGGTAGAGTTAGAGCGTTACGGTTTTCAGGGAGCGCGTCGGGAGTTGTTTCCGTCATTTTTTCACAATCAAGCGAGTCAAACGCAGATGGGCAAGTCACTGGCGAAAAATACCGGCACCGGCAAGAAGGCACGCCATGTTGCGTCGAAGGTCGAACCGATTTTACAAGAGCGGCGTGATGCGGCGGAGCGGTTGTCCGCCGACACAGTCGGCGGCTCTCGAAGCGGTACGCCCGGCGAGAGACTGCTCTTGCACATCGAAGAGAAAATCGGCGATAAGCGATTCAACCTGTGGTTCGGACAGGATACGAAGGTCAGCGTCGACGAAGCAAACAAGGAAATCGTTTTTGCGATGCGTAATGTCTTTGCGATCAGTACGGCCAAGCGGCACCTCGCTGCGGAAATCGACGAAGCGATAGCGGAACTGCATCCGGGCTTTACGGCAAGGTTTATTGTAACGCCGAAGGCTCCGGCGATGAGTCAGGCAGAGGCCGACGTAGCGATGCGGCGGTTGGCGGATGCCTGCAATGCGGAAGCCGCGGAGCAGGCAAGATTGAAACAGGAACGCATTGCAAAACATAAAGAGGAAGCCCGAAAGATGCGGGAAGAACACGAAGCCGCTCATGCGGCGTGGCAAGAGAAACTGCTGAAAACAGTGTAGGAAACGAAGAGCAACCATTAACCCTGAAAGGAGAACCCATGAGTGAAGATTGGAATGATTGTAGGAAACTATCCGCTTACGAATTGGCGGAGTTGAAACGTCTGAATCCTTGCAACAGCGAGATACTGCTACAGAAACTCGCCGAGTTAGGAATGATCGACGAAACGGAAACAAGCGGGGCAAGCCCCGCCGCTAAACCTTTAGAAACCAAACTGAATGCGAAATACGAAAGCAAAGAATCGCCAACAGTCCGACGTTGCCTTCAACGTCGATAGATTTTAACTGCTTCGTCCATCAGGGTCAGCCGTACTTCAACATCGAAGACGGCGAGAATCCGATGCAGTTGACGTTCCGCGACACTATTGCGGACACGGACGAGGACGATACGCCGATGTTATCAGACCGCAAATCGGCGGCGGTCGGAAGTTAACCGGTTCGCCTGCGAACCGCACACCAACGAAAGGAAAGTCTTATGAAACAAGTTTTTACCTATTTTGATGTCAATGCTCCCGTCGGCACTTTCTGTCCAGGCGGAATGGCGATTCTGAAAGGAGATGCGCCCGTGTGGAAATACTGCAACATGATGCACAAGTGCATTATGGAAGGTGCGGCAGTCGTTGCCATTGCGCACGGCATCGATACCGCCACTAATGGCGAAGCCTCCATCGTCGCTTATTCCACGGATGCCGAGTATCAAATCGGGCATCCCATCGCCAAGGGAATCCGCGACCCAGATAAACAGGACATTTATAATCGGCTTTGTGAAAAGTACGGAGCCGAAGAGGGATACCGGCGATTTATGGCAGGAGAGGGTCCGCCCTAAAAAGTCGGCAACTCGCCGAGGTTGTCCTCCTTCGTATCGTTTCCATCGGTACGAAGGTAACGTCCATCGACGATGTGGACTTTTGTACCGTCCTGTACAGAGCATTCCCAATGGAAAACTTTTGTGTTTGTTGTATTGCCAATTTTGACAAATTCATTTTTAACCTTTCCCATTTGGGAGAGGCTTTTACAGAAACCTTTAACCCACTAACGCCGCAAGGCAAAGGAGCAGATTTATGCGATTTATTGAATTGACCTCGGACAACACGGGACGTGAGATACATGTCCGTGCCGACTGTATTAGAGTCGTTTCTACCTACGTCAATGATGACGAAGGGGAGCGGTACACGAAGGTATATCTCGGTACGAACGAATCGGACGTGTTACACGTTACGGAATCGCCGGAGGAGGTACGGCTGCGGATACGGGACTCGGAACGCATGGAAATAGAGGATGCGAATGACTTCCTTCGACGCGTGGGCAAAATGCTCGGTGCGGAGGAAGAAGCCCAGCGTTTCCAAGCGGGAGAGGAACCGCCGTCCGATTGGGAAAAAGTGCTGGCGGGAAAATGAACCATCCCGGTTGGTGGTGGAAGTACGTTTCTCCCTTCGATCATAACCTCGGACTTGACATACGAGGATGAGCCGCCGCCGGATTTTTTATAACAGAGCCTGCCGACACAGTCGGCGGCTCTCGAACCATGAACCATTCACAACGAAAGGAAAAACAAGATGACAGACACCACCGAAAAATTGTTGCCGTGTGCGTTCTGCGGGAATGCTGATATTGCTGATATTGAGATGCGAATGTACGACCCAACAGACTCCGCATATTGTCAACAGGTTGTTTGCAGACGATGTAACGGAAGTTCAGGTTACTTCAGAACAGAAGCCGAAGCCCGTGCCGCTTGGAACCGCCGGGTTGCCGAAAAGCCGAAGTGGACGACGGAGCCAAAAGAGCCGGGAATACACGTTGTCAAATTCAACCAACATGGAGACCTAGGGATTGCGAAGGTGTTTCAAAATAGGACGGTTGCTATACATAACTGGAAGGGTCTTTACAGAGTTCCAGAGGACTTCAGTAGCCATGCGCGATGGCTCAGAACAGATATTCCAGAGATACTGCTAGAGGAGGAGGAACAAGATGACGACTGACACGAAACACACACCGGGAAAGTGGGCGGTAAAGCCTTTGGACGACACTGCCATCGTTCACGAAAATCAGGGTTTTCTGGTTACGGATGATGAAGATAATCGTATTGCCGTAGTAGTCAATGAGGACGTTATCGACATAGAAATGTTTGAAGCCAATGCTCGCCTGATTTCTCACGCCCCGGAACTGTTGGAGGCGTTGGAGAAGTCAGTGATAGAACTGTGTGAACACTGTCCGTCGGATTTTATAGAGAAGTACAGGAAACATTGCAAACTTTGCGAGAACATCGCCCGCTACAAACAACTCATCGCCAGAGCGAAGGGAGGAAAGAATGATAACGTACATTTGTCCGAATTGCGATAACGAGGTTTACCTCGGCGACGCTTGCGATCAATGCGAGACGGAAAAGAATGACCGGTTACGAAAAATTACCGACATTTTGCAAAGACTGCTGTCCATCAACGCCCATAAAAAGTGCTTGGGACATTACTGTGTTCCGATGTACAACGGACGATTTACGGACGATTGCAAAGATTGTGCATACTTCGAACTGACAAAAGAAATAGACGAACTGAAAAAGGAGAATAAACAATAACTTTAACCGCCCAGAAGGGCAGAAAGGAAAAATCATGAACATTACAGTCGATATGACAAAAACAGGAAAAGTTTTTGAGGAGTTGTATGATGCTCTCCTCGAGCATTCGGATGTGCCAGTGGTTGAAAAGTTAGCCGCGCTCACTTTAGTGCATGGAGTACTCATGGGGCAACATGGAATTAGGCTAGACAGCGAGTCAATGAACGGAATACTAAACATAGGATTGGAGAAGGGAAAAAAACTTCGAGACCTATGATATAATAGCCTCAACAGATCTGTCGCCGCTTCGCGTGGTATCCGTTGAGAGTGGAGGCGAGGCGGTTTTTTCTTTGTACACCCCCCCTGTGAATCTTTCGCAGGGCCAGCACTCCCCGAACATGCCAAGTGCGGGGAAGTGCTTTTTTCTGTTTTTTTTACAAGTGTCCCAAAACGCTCTGAATCGTATGGTACAATGCCGATACTCTCGGCGGGCAACCAAGTAATACACGTTGCTCTCAAACACAAAAGTACAGGAAGTCCACACTCTACTCGGACAAGGATTGTCATTGCGGACGGTAGCCAGAACTGCTGGTGTCTCCAGAATGTCCGTCCATCGAGTCAAGCGTGACATCCATTGTCCTATACGCAAGCGACCGGTTCGCTGTGCCGACTGCGGTTGTTTAATCGCCTCTCTCCCTTGCCTGGCCTGTGATGCCGGGCAAGCGGCACGTCCCGCCTCGCGGTGCTCATTGAGCGAGGCGGGACATCTTCCTTCTCCTCTTTGGAGTAAGGAAGCCCAAGAGCGATATAAGAAAGTCCGCCGCACCGTCGAAAAGGAAATCATTGCTGGCAAGCGGACACACAATCAATACGCAGTGCTATTTGGAAGCCGCCGGTCATCGGGCATTTACGATTGAAAATACTATGACGACTTTACTCCTCATACTCACGATTCTCCTCGCGGCGTCTATGATTTCTCTCTGGATGCACTCGGAGCGGAAACTCATGGAGGAGCGGCTCCGCTCCCAAATCCTTCGGGAGCGTGAGCGTATGGCGTTGCGTTTGCTGCGCGGCATTTTTCGGACGATGGTCTTGGAGGATACAACGTATGTAAGCAAGGATGCCGTGATGCCTCCGTTAATCGCTGTGTTGCAAATCTATGACGAGTCTCCGCCGACGTCGGAAATTCCCGGCGTCTCCGAACCTGTCCCGCACGCTGTCCCATGTGCGTCGAGCGGCGAAGATAGGGAGGGGGTTTAGGTACTATTTTTGGCCGCCGCAAAGAACCCGCACGCCTTTGTATTAGGAGTCAAGGTTTTGTTTATTTATTTGAAATTGGTTCGATGGATGACAAGGAACTCAAAAAGAAGTTTGAAGAATCTATCGAGTATCTCCTGCAACTGAGCGATGAGAGCGTCGATCGGGACGAGCGTAAACTCCGTTTGTCTATCCGCAGGGAGATGAACAAGATGTACCGGTTCCATCTGATGCAGTTGGAATCGGACGACTCGGCGGACGGCGCAGAATCGGAAACGCTGTCGGAGATACGCGGGCACTTGGAACCGCTGGGCCTCGCTCCCGAATGCACACCGTTGCCGGAACTGGCAAGACTGGCGGCATTGCGGATTACGGAACGTTAGCCCTTAACAACAAAGAAAAGAAACCATGAAACGACTTGATGATATGATTCTCGACTACATTTTTTCACGGCGGTTTGTCTGCCACGCATTGCTTGCCGTGCTCATTTATGCGGCGGCTTCTGCCTTTTTCCATTCGATCCGAATCGTACAGCCCGGCTTTGTCGGCGTGAGCGTCTTTTTAGGCAATGCCCGGAATGAGGCGTTGTCCGAAGGATTGCACATCGTTGTCCCGTTTCTCACACGGGTCGAGCGGATCGACACCCGCATCCAAAAAGTGCATGCCGAAAGTTTTGAGGCGGCATCGAAAGATTTACAATCGGTCAAAGCGGCCATCGTCGTCAACTACCATCTCAAAAAAGATGACGTGGTGAAACTGTATCGGGAAATCGGAGTCAACTACGCCGAAGTGGTGATTCTGCCGGGCGTTGCGGAAGTGTACAAAGCGACCACCGCCAACTTCACGGCAGAGGCACTGATTACACAACGGCAACAGGTGTCGGTACAAATCCGAGAGTTACTTGCGGAACGGCTGGAGCCTTTCGGCATTATGGTCAATCAGGTGAACGTCGTCAATTTTGACTTTTCAGCCGAGTTTAACCGGGCCATCGAAGCCAAAGTAACCGCCGAACAGGAGGCATTACGTGCCGAAAAGGAACTGGAGCGTATCAAATTTGAGGCACAGCAGGCGGAGGAGAAGGCCAAAGGAGAGGCGGCGGCCGTGTTAGCCAAGGCAGAAGCGGAAGCGGAGTCGTTGCGAATGCGGTTGGAATATGCCAAACCGGAGGTCATTATGTTGGATGCAGTCCAAAAATGGGACGGCAAGTTGCCGGTGTACCTTTTCGGCGGTCAAACGCCCATGCCGGTGTTCGACATCGTCAATCATTCGCCGCCGAAATCCTAACCTGCGACGGCATTGTACTTTTACTTTAGATAAAAAATAAAACTGCCCCCGAATTGTCAAAGCAATTCGGAGGCTGTGAGAAGTGATCGCTTACATCACTTGCCACATGGAGATATTGTATTCTCCATTCTGAAAAAGGCAAGTGTCAAATCATAACTCCAACACCAACAGAGTGTAAACGCTCAACCAGTCAACCCGCCCCAATGAAAATGAAAACCATCGGCGATTGCACATTATACTGCGGCGACTGTTTCACTATTCTGCCGAAACTGGACGTGACGGCGGATGCAGTCATCAGTGATCCGCCGTTCGGCATTACTGCTTGCGATTGGGACACGGCGTTTTCGCTTGCCCAGTTTTGGGAACTTGCCGACCGCCGGACGAAGCCGACGTCAAACTTCGTTCTGTTCGGACTCGGCAAGTTTGCCGTCGATTTGATTGCCTCCAAGTATCGGTGGTACCGCTATGACTTGATTTGGGCGAAGAATAACAAAGTTGGCTTTTTGAATGCGAACCGGATGCCGCTGCGGAATCATGAATCGATTATGGTTTTCGGCAGACCGGGCTTTCAGGAGTCGGCGGCGTACAATCCTGTAAAAACGCCCGGCGGCCGTGTCGGCGTTAAGAAAGTCCGCATCCGCAAAGGAGGCGTTTACCCGGCGGGAACCTATTCCCACGAACAGGACGGCACGTTGCATCCTGGTACGGTACTCCCCTTTGACCATGATCGGGGCAACGGTCAGGAAGGACACCATCCGACGCAGAAGCCGTTGGCGTTGATGGAGTGGCTTGTGAAAACATATACCCATGAAGGGGATACAGTAATTGATCCCTTCATGGGGAGCGGTACGACGGGCTTGGCATGTGCCATGCATGGCCGGCGGTTCATCGGCATTGAAAAGGAACCGGTCTATTTTGAGAAGGCAGTCCAACGAATCCATGAAACCAAAACATAGCGTTCCCCGCACTTGTATGGCATGCCATGCGGAAAGGCTCAACCAGCCGGTAACGCCGCATGATTGTCTCGGCTTTACCGCTTGTGAAACGTGTACAAAACTCGGCGATCCGCCGGGTTGGAGTCCGGACAAGCAACAGGAAGCAGCCGCGGCATGGAGCGAATGGCTGACGCAACTACATAACAACATTAACCGGTAGAAACTACCAAACACAACTACTATGCCAGATACAACCACTAATATAGTTCGGAGTCAATTCCTTGAGGATTTGATAACCGAATTCGGCACAGAATACGGCGTGGCTCTTTATCAAGCCGAGACGGTAAACGAGGAAGACCTTGAAAATTTCATTGCTCTTCGGAATAAGTTTCAGGTCGAAGTGAGGCAACAAATCTTACAGACCAATTACTACACAGCGGCCTTTGTTAATCCTTGAGTCGTAACCATCGAAAAATGCAAGGGATTCCTTTTCAAGAGGAACCGCGCAAACAAGATAAAAAACTGCCTCCGAATTGAAGTCGTCAATTCAGAGGCTGTGAGAAGTGATCGCAAACATCACTTGCCACATGGAGATATTGTATTCTCCATTCTGAAAAAGGCAAGTGTCAACCATAACCCTTTTTGAGAAGGAGTGAACAATGGAATCAATCGTCAAGGTTGACAAGATGACCATCAACTACAAAAGCAAAGAATCAATCATGGGACGCATCATCAGTACCCTCATCATTTGTTACGTTGCCGTAACCTATTATCCTTTGGATAAAATCACACATCGACATGACAAAGTCAACCCCATCTGGTCAGCGTCATCGGAACCTTGTGGCGCAGAAGAGTCGGGAGAACACCCGGTCGGTGCAGGAAATCGCCCCGCTCCCGCCGATGAAGAGTCCGCAACGCCGCATGGCTTGCCGTAAGGATTTGAAGGCGTTTTGCACGGCGTATTTTCCGAAGCGGTTCAAGTTGGAGTTTTCGTCGTATCACTTGCAAGTCATCAAGCGGCTTGAAGATATGATGATCCAAGGCGGCGGGAAAT
>Ga0099364_10008196_pt1 | contig 14747 bp, 8 predicted proteins | sample TergutTh196P3_FD_73070 | JGI IMG/M metagenome (GOLD analysis project Ga0099364, IMG submission 73070) | Microcerotermes parvus P3 segment gut microbial communities from Pointe-Noire, Republic of the Congo - Th196 P3 | ecosystem: Host-associated > Arthropoda: Insects > Digestive system > Gut ... | reverse complement strand
TTGCCTCCGAGACCGATGAAATAGTTCTTGTTATGGTTCGCAAACCCCAAGACTTCGTGCGGCACGACGTGTCCGATGTTGAGAATCAAGTCCCACTGTTCGTCGAGCAGCATATTGTTGAGCGAGACGGGAATTGCCCAATCGGCTTTTCCGTTCGATATTTCCTTGACGAAGGCGGCGGGAACTTCGCCGATGGTTTTGGAGCCGCCTCGCCAATCATGAACGTGAATTCGCTCTTCGGGAACGCTGCCGAACATCCATTGATTTTGCTCCGGCGTGTGCGGAACGTGCTGACCGAGCGTCGGAATCAGATGCACGTCGGCGTCCTTCGCAAAGATTTTGTACAGCTCCTCGGTGATGTACCCGGCACCGCTGTGCGCTCGGGTGATGTCCGGCGGCAGGAGCAGAACCCGCTTGGGATTCTTGCAAATCCGTTGCCGAGCTTCGTCGGCAAAGCGAGCAGTCAGAGCGAGGACTTGTTGTTTACTTAACGTCTTTTCTTCTTGGAACCAAGGCATGTTGTCTTACTGCGACCACAGGTCGCAGCTCTGTTGGGGGTCTTACTGCGACCACAGGTCGCAGTTCTTTTTGCAGTTCTTTTGGTAGGCGTCGTTCCATTGGGCGGCGTCCGTCGGTAGGAACTCGGCAACCTCGAAACTGTCACGGATAATGGACCGAGCCTCTTCGATGTTTTTCACGTCTCCGGCGGCAACGGCTTGCATCATTATATTGCCAATGGCCGTTGCTTCAATCGGACCGGCAACGACTCGGCGACCACAAGCGTCCGCAGCTGCCTGGCAAAGCAACAAATTTCTCGTGCCGCCGCCGACAATGTGGATCGTCTCGATCCGTTTGCCGCCGATCTTTTCGCTCATTTCGAGAACGTGCCGGAACTTCATCGCAATACTGTCCAAAGCGCAACGCAGGATCGCGCCTTCGGACTCCGGCACCGGCTGACCCGTCCGACGGCAAAAATCGGCAATCGCCTTCGGCATATCGGTCGGAGCCATGAAGTCCCGATGGTCCGGATCGATGAACGAAACCAGCGGTTTGGCCGCCCTTGTCATATAATTGAGGTCTTCCCAGTCCAGAGGCAGACCGGTTTTGCCCTTCCGACCTTGAGCGTTCCACGTTCGGCGGCATTCCTGCACCAGCCAGAGGCCGCAGATGTTCTTGAGCAGCCGCATCGTACCGCCGACGCCGCCCTCGTTCGTGAAATTGAAGCCGGAGACCACATCGTCGACGACCGGCTTGGGCGATTCGATACCCATCAAGGCCCAGGTGCCGAGGCTGATGTACGCCCAATCCGGGTTCCCGGTCCGACTGGCGGACGGCACCGACATTACAGCGGAAGCCGTATCGTGAGAGCCGGGAAGCACGACATTGGTCTTCGGCAGATCGAATTCCTTGCGGAGCGGTCCGAGGACGGTGCCGGGCTGTGCAACTTTCTGAAAAAGATGCGTCGGCAGTCCGAATTTTTCGAGCAACAACTTTGCCCAGTCGTTTTTGACGGGATCGAAAAACTGCGTCGTGGTAGCGTTGGTGAATTCGTTCGATTTGACGCCGGACAACAGCCAATGAAAGAGGTCGGGCATCATCAGGAACGATTCGGCAACGTCCAGCAGCGGCGAGTTCGCCCATTTCATTGCGAGAAACTGGTAAAGCGTGTTAAACTGCATAAACTGTAAGCCCGACTGTCGGAAAATGTCGTCGCGGGAGACCGTTTGGAAGGCTCGGTCCATTGCTCCGTCGGTGCGTGCGTCCCGATAGCAGACGGGATTGGCAAGGAGCGTGTCGTTGCGTCCGAGCAGGGCGAAGTCAACGCCCCAAGTGTCCACGCCGACGCTGACGAGACTTTCTCCGAAACGCTCGGCGGTAACTTGGAGTCCGGCTTGAACGTGCGTCCAGAGGCTCGGCAGGTTCCAGTAGAGGGTTCCGGCAAGGTCGGTCGGACCGTTTTCAAAGCGGTAAAGTTCTTCGAGTCGGAGTTTTTTCCCGTCGAAGATTCCGGCGAGGTGGCGTCCACTGGACGCGCCCATGTCAATGGCAAGGTAAGTTTTCATTAGTTAATAGGTAATAGTTAATAGGTAATAGTTAATAGACAAGGAGTATAAGGAAATTGGGACAAGAAAAAAAGAGGGCAAACCTATCCACTATTACCTATTACCTATTAACTATTAACTATTTTACTATAGTTTTGCCGTCCCGCTTGCCGAAAAGAGAGACAGGCTGTCTTGTTTGCGCCGGAACGCCCCGGCGCAGATTGCCAAAATTGCCTGAATTCCGAAAGACTACAAGGAAGTACGGTCGCCATGAAAAAGAACATCATTTCACGGATGATATCGTTAAGAAACAAACTCGCTACTGGAATACTGGCGATCTCTCTCGGTCTGTTCCCCGCAACTGCGCCGGCGCAACTGATAATACCAGTAGACATCACCGCTTGGGATATTCACAATGGCTATACCATCGGCAGACCGGCAACGGCCGGTAATACTTCCAGTGACGCTGGTGCGTGGCCGCACGGTCCCTACGGCTATCGTGGCGACTTCGTTGATGATAATGGTTCCCGGATCGAACTGACGGCCAGCGGCGGGGCTCTCTATGTCGGTAATTACCATGGTTGGGTCAACGCCGGTCCCAATAGTGCCTCGGTTGGCTCTCAGTCGACGCTCACGTTCCAGAATTATGGCACCACGGCCTATGGCGGGGTCATTTACGTCAACCAGGGAACTTACACGCTTGAAGGCGTAAGGAGTGCAGTGGTCATAGGTTGGAACGCCCAATACAGCGTGGCTTTTTTGGGATATATACACTCATGGATGGATTTCGAAAACAACCGGGCAACGCACGGAGGGGCAATTTATAATCACCAAGGAGACCTCGAACTCCTCCGGGTTACCTTTCACGGTAATGCCGCAACAGGGCTAACTATAGCACCTGGCAATCCGGGGTTTGGTGGCGCTGTTTTTAACGACGCAAACGGGACGATCTCCTTCGAGACCGATGCACAGTTCACACGTGACGGTTATTTCAGCAACGATGGTACCGGTGCCGACTCTTGGACCCTTGCTCAACTTAAGAATCATGATGGTCGTGGTTGGAGTTATTACTCTGTTATTTCCACCAACCCCAATACGTACGAAGGCAGTTCTGGTCGTGGTGTCGTTCGGTTTTCAGACAATGTCGCGTCGCTTGGTGGAGCCATCTACAACATCGGAACGATCAGCGGTATGGCCGATTTTATCGGCAACGGCCAACTGGTCGTGGATGAATTCATAAGACAGTTGAATCCGCTGCCACTTGACACGGCTACAGATAGATGGACCCTAAGAAGCGATTGGACCCCAAGACAACTTGACTTTAGTCTGTCTCGGGCGGAGAAGATAGCCCCTTCTAATGTCGGCGACTGGGTCCCAAGGAATCTAACCTTGGATTATTTTATGGGGGTCACCCTAAGCCCGGACCTGGATCTCAGGAACGAGCAACTGAGACAGATGGCACTGGCGAAGCAAAACTCCGAACTTTGGGTGTTGCGAGCAGGCGCTGATCCAAACGACCACACCAATTATTACCCTAACGAGATCCTCTCCGATTCCAGCGGCGCCCCCGTTAATTGGACACTTCGCGTGGATCCTATTACTGATCGCCTAACGTACTATATTACCGATTACACCCATGATGGTGACGCTCTCGTTCCTAATCCAGCCAACTGGACTGGGGGGGGGACGAGTTGGACGCGAACTGATCTCTATGTCAACAACGACAGTTGGGTTCCTAACTCCGATGTTTGGATTCCCAACCGCGTAAATCCTGACCCCGACGATGCCAGTCACTGGGACCGGAACCCCAACAATCTTGGGAACTGGGTCTCAGTCCTCAATCCCAATCCCATTCCAATGCTCACGGCATCCGGTGGTGCCATTTACAATCTTGGGAACTTGGACGACCCCAGCGGTTATTTCATTGGCAATCAGGCGGTCAACTCCGGCGGAGCCATTTTCAACGATGCCGGTGGAGTCATCGGCAATATCGGCGGCGGCCAGTTCGGCGGCGGCTTCGCCGGTGTTGATTCCAATCTCAGGGGTGGGGCACGCTTTATCGAGAACAAAGTGACGGGAGAAGGGGGACTCGGTGGAGCCATTTTCAATGAAAAAGGCGGAGTGATCGACATTACCGCAGCCAATTTTCGGGGAAACACCGCAATCCAAGGGTTCGGTGGAGCCATTTTCAATCTCGGAGAACTTGAACTCAACGTCGCTATCTTTTCGCAAAACGTTGCCGTGGAGGGAGGTGCCATTTACAACGACTGGGAAGGAAAGATGGTTCAAGCCGGGGTTCCGGAGAGTCAGTTGAGTCAGGGAGGACGCGCGGATATCCTCATCACTGCCGTCACCTTTGAGAACAACGTGGCAACTGGCGGAACCGTCCACGGCATTGACTACGAAGGCCACGGCGGTGCCATTTACACGAGTCTGGGAACGCTCCAACTGGATGACGCCACTTTTATCACCAACGTTGCGGCGGGGGACGGCGGCGCCATCTACAGTTATATGGGATCGATCGACATCAACCGGGGAAGTTTTACGGGCAACGCCGCCACTCGCGGTGGCGCCATCTACAATTACCCGGAAGCGCAAGCCTCCCTCAACAGCGTCCATTTCCAAGGCAACACCGCACAGACCGGCGGTGCCATTTACAACGACAAAATGGGAGTGGTTACCCTGGCCTCCGCACCCGCAACAAACGGCGGGGGCAGTGGTGGCAGTGGCGGCAGCGGTAGCAGCAGCGGGGACGATGATGACGATGACGTTCCGGATGCAAGTTTGGCGCGTTCCTTTGATCTTTCCGTCTTTGATCCGAATGCCCGGCTCAACAGTTTTATGAACAACATCGCAACGTTGGACAATGGCGGCGCCATTTTCAACACGCAAGACGGGAAGATCACTCTCGTCGGCGGCGTTTTCACGTACAACAAAGCCGAACAGAAGGGCGGTGCCATCTACAATGAACTGGGCGGAGTAATTGAACTCACGAATGTTTATTTCAAGTACAACACTGCCGGGACCGGAGTTGTCGCCAACACCACACCGATCAACTTGTTGGGAACCGGTGGATACGGCGGTGCCATTCACAATGCCAAAGACGGGATTCTCACCGTCAACAATGCGTATTTCGATTTCAACGCCGCAGAATTCGGCGGTGCCATTTACAACGCTCAGGATGGCGTTTTGGAAATCGTCAATAAAGACAAGATGAGCCTCACCGAAGGCACGTTCCATCGCAATACTGCCATTGAGGGCGGGGCCGTCTACAATGATAACAACGGGAAGATGACCCTCGATGGTGTTACATTCACCTTCAACAGCGCCCATAAGGGCGGGGCCATTTACAATGAACAAGGCGGGGAAATAACCCTTAAGGACGCCAGTTTCATCAATAACACAACCCTCGAAATGCCCGTTGGAACCACAGGGCTGGGCGGAGCCATTTTCAACCACGGCGGAACGATCCACCTTAGCATTGAGACCGCCAATGAGGACTTTAAGAATATTTTCGGTGCCGACGCCATTATTGGCGCCACCGTTGATGTGGCCGGTCAGTCGAAAAAAGACGACATCTACTTTGCCGGACTGGACAACGTTTTCAACGTTACCGTTAAGGACGGCTTGACGCTCCTCCAGCGCGGCTCAATGTCCAGTGGACCGAACAGTCCCACTGCGGAAGTCGACATTAAGAAAGACGGCGGGGGAACCTGGAGACTTGAAGGAAAGAATCGATTCCACGAAAGCGTAGCGGGCGATGAGGGGAAAGCCAACTTTACCGTCGAGGCAGGAACCCTCGTTTTGGCACGTGAAGCCGAACTGAATCTCGGCGATACGGGCACGTTCACGTTGGGGGAAGCGACCTTGATTCTTGAGGTTGGTCGTGCGTTCGATCCTCAACCGAATCCCACTACAATCGTCGAGCAAGGCAGTTTGCTCGCCGCCGAAAAAGTCGTTACCGGACCGGGAAGCGAGATCATCGTCGACGGAGGCATCGACGAGGACAAAAAATTCGTGTTGATGGACAGAACGGCCATTCCCGATCCCGTTCTCCATGGCGTCATTGCCACCGACAGGTTCGTCGTTGAAGGATTGACGACAATCACCGCCGACGATTTTGACTTTAGGGCGGGTAGCGTTCTGGACTTCGAGCAAGTAACCCTCGATGGCGTACCCGGTAGTGCGGGACCGTTCCTGAACCTGATCTTCACCGAGGACGAGTTGCAAAAAGCCATCACGGTCAAAAGCGACGTTTATGTCAAGGAGCCGACAGCGGACTTCGGAACGGATACCTACATTGTTCTCCTTCAGACGGACGGCACCTTCGAGGAGGAGTTTGGCGACCTGTATAAGGATGGAGCAAAGGAACCTCCGTTTGACCGCTTGGCCCCCGATAAGATTCTTGGGCTTAGTCTTAGGGAAAACGATACGCAAATCGTCTTGACGATGATTGATCCCAAAGATTCCGCCACCCTTTACTGGACAGGAATTATCGACGATGCGTGGAACATTCATAAAGCGGGCACCCCAGGCACGAAAAACTGGGAAGGCAATGTCGGCGGAGCCGCCGTCGATGTTTTTATGGACGGCGATACCGTCTACTTCGCCGACGTTACACGCAGAGGCACACCGGTCGCCAGCACCAATAAAGCGGTCCGACTGACGGAATCCGTGGAAGTCAAAAAAATGGAAGTTACCGGTACAGACTACGAGTTCACTTTGGGCGGCTACAGCATTACTGCCGAACAAAGCGTGGACTTCGGTACGGCAACCATTCTCGTCGGAGCCAATCAGGGGGCGAAGATCGAAGCCGAGGCGATCACCTTCGAAGCGGGCGGCAAGTTGCGATTCGCAACGGCCGGTGCCAATTCCGGCAGCACGTTTTTGACACTGGAACTCACGTCCGCAACACCGGGTACGATCAACGTGGCCAACGATATTTTGGTGGACAATATGGTGCTTGGCAATAATGATTTCCTTATTCTCATTGACGCAAAATCGGACGAGGGCCTTACGCTCACACGAACCGGTACGTTGCAAAGGGCGGATGGAGTCCCCATTGTGTTTACTCGCACGGATACTGCAAACCGCCAAGCGGTACTCGGAATTCAAGTCAACGAAGTTGATCCTACGCAGTCGCAGTTGCTCCTCACCAATGTATGGACCGACGCGAACTCCACCGACCTTACATGGTCGGGAGCGATCACCGGTAGTGTTTGGGATGTGAACACCACGAAAAACTGGGCCGGCACCGTCGGCGGACACTTCGTTGATACCTTTTTGGATGGCGACACCGTGAGGTTCGCCAACACGTACATCAATAAGGACGGCGAGGAAAAGGACGTTCTTCTGAAGGGCGTTAACGTTGCAGCCGGCGGCGTGAAAGTTGCGGCGATGACCGTGGACAAGAACGCGACGGGCTATTCGTTTAACTTGGCTAACGGCACCATTACCGCTCAAAACAAAGACGGTTCCGTTACCGACGCCAATAAAATCGACTTCGGAATGGCCGCCATTGGAAATGCCGGGGCGGGTAGAACCGCTGCCGGTACGACGATCAGTGCCGGAGTCATCAACTTCGACGGCGGAAACGACTTCTACTTCAACCTGCTCGGAGTCGGCAACGGGGATACCATGCTGACGTTGGACACCTCCGGCAACGTTACCGGTAAGGTTACCGGCACAATCGGGGATGGAAGAATCGACGCCAACAATGTGAACCTTGATCTCGGTGATACGGTCGTTCTCATTGTTGCGGCGACGGCGGAAGACGGCGTACTGGTAAAGACCGGCGAACTCTGGGTGAATGGAGCGAAAGCCGATCCCTTTGAGCGATCTGCCGCAGGCGGAGAGTTTCACGTCCTTGACGTCAATACGGCCGGAACGCAGTTGCTCCTCAAAAAGGTCGATGGAGGATTCAATACCGACCTCGTATGGACGGGAGAAACCAGCAATCTTTGGGTCCACGATGACCTGACGGAGGAAAACTGGATCGGTGCGGTCGGCAGCGAACCCGTGAAGACCTTTTTGAACGGCGACCGTGTAACGTTTATTGACGATGCCGACATCCCCAAAGAGGTCGTCATCAGTTCGGACGGCGTAAGAGTCGGCGAGATGACCGTCGAGAGCGCGGATTATGTGTTCTCGCTGACGGTCGGCGGTCCTGCTGCCATTACCGCCACCAAGGCGACCGGGACCGGCAACATCGACCTCGACGGCGCAGCCCTGAAAGTCGGCGGTTATGCGGCAGGAAGCGGTTTGGGAGACAGAAACCTGGTCGTTGTGGCGCAGGGCGACTTGACTTGGGGAGAACGAGTTATCGGAGGGCCAAACGCTGATTTCCTCTCGGTTTCGGCGGAAAAAGTCTACAACGCCGTCGACGATACCAATGAAATTTGGGTCGAAACATCGTTGACATGGTATTCGAAGGACCCGAACAAAAAGGCTCACGGCACCTTTGATTTCGATTCCGAAGACTATCCCGAAGGGTTCGAAATCGGTGTGATCCTCAAAAACAACGAGAATGTGGACGAACGCCGCAGCGACTGGAACGGAACCACGTTGACCAAAATGGGCGACGGTACGCTGATATTGACGGCGGAAAACGAGTACACCGGAGACACAACCATCGAGGAGGGAACGCTCCGAATCGAAAACGCCAGCGGAGCCGGTGGCAACGCCCGTGATAACTCGAAGGTGGACATCAAGGGCTTGGGAACCTTCGAACTGGCGTTCGGTGATCCCGGTGATCCGTGCGGCCTCGGCAATTTCGTTGTGTACAAAAAACAGATTACCGGTGCCGGAGACTTGGTCAAATCCGAAGACGGAATCATCGTCTTTGAAGACAATAATCCCGGCTTCACGGGCGACACGAACATCACGGGCGGCGGCATCATTATCGAAACAGCCGGTGCGCTGGGAACGGTGGGAGTCGTGAACGTCGAGGAAGAGGCGACGTTCACCATCGGCTTCGGCGGTACGTATGCCCAAGAGTTCAGCGGAGACGGCAAGGTCTACATCAATCCGGCTCGAAACAACGAAGTTACGACGATTCTGGCAAGGGATAACGGCAACTTCACGGGCGATACGATCATCTGTGCCAACAGCACAGCGGAACTTCGGGACATTAACGGACTCGGTTTGAATACCAGCAACGGAACCGTCGAACTGCGACCCGACGCGACGCTGAACTTCAACGTTGTCGGAAGCGGAACGTTCGACTATGCCCGAAACTTCAGTAGTCAAAACCACGGTGACGGCTCCATCGAGAAGAACAACAAGGACAACACGGTGAGATTGACCGGAGAAAGCGGCGGTTACAGCGGAACAACGACCATCAACGCCGGAACCCTCATTGCGGCCCATGCGGACGAAAACGACGTGATCGACGCGCTTGGAACCAGTGCCGTAACCGTCAACAACACCGGCGTCCTGGGAATCGAAGTTGCCGGCACGTTCAACAACGAGATCGACGGCGCCGGAGACATTCGCATTGACTCGGTGACCGGAACCGTCGCGCTCACAGCGGATAACAGCGGCTTCACGGGAACCTTGTACATTGACAGCGGCACTGCCCGACTGGAGAACGAACATGCGGCCGGTGCCAACACTCAACTTGGCAAAGCCGTCGAGGTTGACACCGGAGCCTGGCTGGCACTCGCCTTTGGAGACCCTGTGGATCCCTGTGAACCGAACCCACAGATCGGGACCAAATTCGAACGGGAAATCAAGGGCGGCGGCGGCGTCATCATCGATGCCGGAGTCGGCAACACCGTCATCCTGACGAACAGTAATTCGTATTACGGCGAAACGCGAATCGACAGCGGTTCGTTGATCGTCGAGAATATGAAAGGGCTTGGAAACACGCCCGGTGTTCAGTTGAACGGCGGAAACTTCACCATCGGTACGGGCGGCGAGTTGGAAAAGGATTGGTTCACCTTGGAAATTCACGGTAACGGTAACGTTTATATCAATCCGATCCGCACCGGCGAACAGCGAGCGATCCTGACCGCCGCCGGCAGTTACAAAGGCGACACGATCATCTGCCTCGGCAGCAAAGCGGAACTTCGTAACATCCATGCTGCCGGTTACAACGGAACCGACACGGAAAACCAAGTGGTGATGCGAGCCGGTACGACGCTGGAATTCAACCTCACCGGCAGTGGGACGTTCTATCAATCGATCGTCGCCGACCCCGACACCGGCGGCGACGGAAGGGTTATCAAGAAAGGCGAGAACTCGCTGACGCTGGCCGGTGCAAACACGTACACGAACGGCACCGAAATTGAGGCAGGAGGAAGGCTCATTGCGAACCACTCCACACACGTCGGCAACGGCATCTACGTCGTCGACGCATTGGGAACCGGCACCGTTACCAACTACGGCACGCTTGTGCTCAACAGCGGCGGACCGTTCAAGGAAGTCGAGTTCCGCAACATCGTTACCGGAGCCGGCGATCTCGAAGTCGCCGTCGGCGGCGGCAACGGAGTGGTCCTTGTCGGCCCCAACACCTACACCGGCGATACGAACATTACGAGCGGCAACGCTCTGTTGCGGGACCTTCGTGGAACCGGCCAAAACGATGCGAGCAGACGGGTCAACATCGGAAACGGCGCGAGCCTTGAAATTGCAGTCGGCGGCGAGTACCACAAGACGATCACCGGTGCCGGAACGCTTGTGAAGAGCGGTGCCGACGCTCTGACGTTGACCGGTGCCAATACTCATCAGAACACCGACCTGAAACAAGGCACGACGATTGTCAGGAATGCGAGTGCTCTCGGTCAGGGACAAACCACGATGGGCAATGCGGAACTTCAGTTCGGGACCGCCAACTTGACGCTCCAAAACAGTTTCAATCTCCTCGGAAGCGCGGTGATGAACACGAATGGTTTCAATGCGACGATCGATCAAACGATCATCGGTGGAAACGCCGGTTCTCTCACGAAGACAGGCACTGGAACGTTGACACTGGCAGGAAACAACACTTTCAGTGGACTGAAGGTCAACAACGGACGCCTCACCGCAATGAGTCAGGCGGCACTCGGCAATGGTCCGATCGACAACAACTCGGAACTTGAAATCAACTTTGCTTCCGGAGTGAACCAGTTCCTGCGACACGATGTTCACAGTGCGGGCGGCACGTTTATCAAGAGCGGCGCCGGACGGATGAATGTCGACGACACATTCGCCACGAAGGCGTTCCAGATGAGCGGCGGAACGCTCGGCGTCAAACTCGGTGCCGGACTGATTACCGCCACGGACGGCTTCCTGGTCGATTCGGGAACGATCGTCGGTATGTACGAATCGGCAGCGAGTCTCGGTCGCGGCTCCGGCAATGCCAGGAGTTTCGAGGTCCTCCGTGGTGCCGACGTTGAAAACTTTACGAACCGACTCTTCGAATCGAACCTGGAACACGTCTAATGGTCGACCCACGTGAGCGGCAACAGTCTGTTCTACGATCTCTGGACGAAGTCGTTTGTTGAGTCTTACCGGCCATACCTTTCGGACAATGCGGCAAACGCCGCCGATGGCGTCGATTTTCTGCCGGAAGACGACTATCTCTTCCGAGCGCTCAACAGTTTGCGAACCACCGACGAAGTCGTTCAGGCGTTCTCCGAATTGCACGGCGAAATTTACCAAGCGGCGATTTTCGCTCAGGCCGATATGCAGCGTCAGTTCAACGATCAGGTGCTCCGACGACGCATCTACTGTGGACACGCCAGGGAATTCAAATCCTTCCGTGCCCAATCACGCACCAAAAGGACAATGGACTCCATTCGTAGCAACCGTGAACTTTGGGTCCAGTTCACCGGCGGCGGAACCTTCCGTTCGCAAATTGGAAAGTACAGCGCGTATGATATGGGCCGATTCGGTGTCGTAACCGGTATAGAACATCGACTCAACCAAAATCTCTTCGGCGGAATCGCCTTCGGATACGACCAAGCGACACTGAAGTTGACCCAACTGCCGTCACGGGACCGTTTCGACGCCTTCCGATTGTCGATTTACGGCGGATACCACTCCAGCAACGACGTCTCCACGATGGGATACTTCGGTTATGCCAAGAACTGGCATAATGTCGAGCGTAACATTGCTTTCCTCGCTGGAACGGCCACCGGCACCTATAACGACGATGTTTTGACGGTCGGATTCGACACCGCCAAGACGCTCCACTGGAACGCCCTTCGTTTCATTCCGTCGGCGGGATTGCACTATGTGAACGTCCAATCGCCTTACTTTGAGGAAAGCGGCGCCGGTAGTGCCAGTCTTTTCGTCAAGGGAAACAATTACAACTCGCTCCGTACTCCGCTCGGCGTCCGTATCAACAGCGACCTGAACATCCAGCGGATGCGATTCACGCCGGAACTCCGAATGTTCTACATTGGAGAACTTGCGGAGACACGAATCAAGTCTCGCACCGCTTTCGCTGCGAATCCGACGCATTCCTTTGTGGTTGATTCGGGAGTCAACGGTCGTAGCGGATTCCAGATCGGTGTCGGTCTGAGCGCAGAAATCCTGCCGCGGTTCACGCTCGGCGTCGACTACGACGGCGAAATGTGGAACGGATACACACGGCACGACGTCGGAGCCAGCGCAACCCTCCGCTGGTAGGATGCACGCCGGGAGTCGGGCAAAAGTCGGACAAGAGCCGGGGGCGTCAGCCCCCGGATCGGTTATTCTGTGTCCTTGATCTCCAGCAGCAGATCGGCAATTTTCTTCTCGGCGATATTCTCCTGTTCTGCCTTATCGTAAATCGAGAGCAGATAAACCGTGCTGCCATGAATGTAGTAATGGGTAATCACTCTTGCTCCGCCGGACTTGCCTTTGCCTTTGGATTTAATGGCGAGGCGAATCTTGTAACAAGAGTGTCCGAGGGGCGTACCTTTCGTTGGATTGGTGCGCAACGCCTCCCTTAACTCTACGATTTCATTCGCAAGAGAAACATATTTTTTTTGCAGCCGCTTCGCATTTTTAGCGAACTCAGGCGACGGCTTCACTTCGCAATTCGTCGATAAAGTCTTCGAACGTTTGAAGTTGTTTTCGTCCGGCGATGGCTTCGTTGACATCATGGATCGCTTCCTTTAATCCTTCATAAAACTCTTCTGCGCTGAATTTTTCTTCGTTGTTTTCCGAAGATTGACGGCACGGCACATCGGACGGCTGAATGTCCACGTAGGAAATGTGCCGCAGGACGTCCAAGAACGAGTCCGCCTTCTTGTCGGGTACGGTGAGCGTGATCTGCATAAAAACCTCCGATTCGCTTCGTTTTCAAAAGGAAAAAAAAGGCACAATATCGTAGATAAAAAAACGCAATAATAAAGGAAACAGTAACAACGATAAGAGAATACACCATTTGATGAGGCCCCACCACATAGGCCAGTACCACTCGGCCGGGCCTTCCCAATTTAATTGGGGCGAAGGGATTCCGAATTCCCATCCGAGCATTTTTCGGGCGTCGGCGTGGCCTCCTTTGGCGGCTCGTTGCATCCATTGTTCTGCTTCCGTTTCGTCCTTTACAATGCCGGTACCTCCCGCAAAGCAACACGCCAAGCGATACTGGGCGTCAATGTCGCCCGCTTCCGCGTCGGTTCGTAATTGGGCGAGCGTTTCGTCCATTGAATTATTTTTTCCGCCAAACGAACTGGGCGATGATGGAGCCGATGGCACCGACAAGGGGCACGCCAAGAGCGGCAATCAGGGCGGCTTCAAGTCTCAACGACGCACAGTAGAACATAAACCCGAACAAAAGAACCATAATGCCCATCGAAGCGGCGAGGCCAAAGCGAAAATTTGCCGCTCCGGTCACATCTTCTTGCATTCGCAAATCCAGTTCCTGTTTCTGCAAATCCAGTTGTTGTTTTCGCAGGTCAAAATGACGATTGACAAGTTCGAACCGCATCTTCTGTTCGTTTTCAACGATTTCTATGAAGCGAGTTCCCGCTCCCGGCGTGTGGTGTTCATACGCTTCAAGAATTTCCGGTGGCGGAACAGAACCGACATACGTTGCGGAAAACCGAGCGGTAACCGCAGTCCGCTCATTGTCCTTCTGCTCAAAAGGCGATTCAATCGCTGGAAGATTTCCGTCCTTTTCCATTGGCAACATCCATCATATAGTTTCCTAAGTTTGTCCAGTACCCACGTATATTTTCGGCGTCCCTCGCCAGACCGGCAACCGCCGAATGTTCCGATGCGTCTATAGCGTCGTTGATGTAGTTGCCAACGTTGAGCCAGTCCTGACGGAGATTTTCGGCATCCCGTTCAAAACCGGATTTTGGCGGTTCCGAACCGTCCTGTTTCCGCTCCGGCGTCGGAATCTGGAACAGAGACGTCATAAATCCGAACGGTGCGAGAAAACCCTGAATAAAATGTTTGGAAACACGCACGGCAATCCTCCCGAAAAATGAGACGAACCAACCAACGCAAGGATTCTACCACCTGTCTTCCGATTCGGCAAGGCCGATTTTGATCGACCAACCGGGGGCTTACGCCACCCGGCTCTTTGCTTACGCCGCCCGGCTCTTTGCTTACGCCGCCCGGCTCTTTAGGGTCATTCAATCGTTTCGCCGCCGTCGATGGTCGCCAAGGCACGAAACGTTTCCGGCTTGATGAGATAATCGGACAACGCTTTCACGCTGCCGTCGACGAACACGGCCCCCTGTTTCTCAATGTCCGCCAAACTATGCCACCAAATCGAATTGAAAC
>Ga0099364_10008195_pt1 | contig 14750 bp, 17 predicted proteins | sample TergutTh196P3_FD_73070 | JGI IMG/M metagenome (GOLD analysis project Ga0099364, IMG submission 73070) | Microcerotermes parvus P3 segment gut microbial communities from Pointe-Noire, Republic of the Congo - Th196 P3 | ecosystem: Host-associated > Arthropoda: Insects > Digestive system > Gut ... | reverse complement strand
AGCGAATGAATTGCCGTCCAAGCGTGGTTGTTGTCGACCAAACGAATCGCCGTGAAAGCGACCATGTCGTCGATAGGTGTCGGCGTCAGCGACGTGAGCGTTGCGACATCCAACAGAAGCGGGCGCACCCAGATTCTCAATTCATCTGGATTGTCGAGTCCCGGCCAGCGAGACCAAGCGGTCGTGAATGACCGAAGAATGTCGCCATACTTCCACGCAAGCGACAAACCATTCAATGTGTTTCTCAAACGTTCGAACATAAAATTTCTCCAAAAGTAAAGATGTGGGAAAGGAGTTACGAATGACGAATTACGAATGAATTCATTAGTCATTCGTCATTAGTAACTCGTCACTATCCCAGCATTGCGTACTGAATTGTCAGGACGCTGGTAAAGGTGCGTTGTTGCGTCAGGTGGTCGGGGATGTAGATGGGATCGTTGGCGACAGCGATACATTGTGCCGCAGGGAACTCGTCGAGAGTTTTCGTTTTCAGAAATTCGATGATCTCGTCGACAAGATCACCGAGCGTTTCGACTGCCTCCTCCGGCGTCATCTTGCCGATCCGCCGCATGATCCCGACGTCGACCGAAACGACATATTTTGACGACGAGCGGGATACCGTTTCGATTTCAAACGTTTTCGGAACGACAATGACCCGCAACGTGTCGAGTTCGGACAGTTCAAAACCCGGTTTGACCGAAAAGACGGCTTCAAACGGCAACGAAAAAGTGTGCTTGTTCAGTTCGGCGACAACCGATTTGGCGATGGTGGTCACGAGGCTCATTGTTTTTTTCCCAAGTCCCGGACATGAATCCGGTAAACGGTTTTGAAGGGATCGCTCCAGCACCAACAATTGTCGCCGGGCAGTTCGAGAACTTCGTAACGGGAATCGTTCATAACGATCTCGTCGCCGAGTGCCGGTGTGACCGGCAAATCCTTCGAGCGAATCAGAAAATCGGTGATATGCGATGCTATCCTGAATCCGGATTCGTCGGTCGTTTCGACCTTTGTTTGGCCGAGCCATGCAATGATCCGGAACAATTGATTGCCGTGACGATATTCTATCCCGACCGAGGCGTGGGCAACCTGTTTGTCGGCCAGCCAGCGGAGACCGTTTGCCAGCATGTTCATCTCTTTGATAGTTTCGAGGTTGAGGTTAATGTTTCACTAACCCAAACGGACACGAACGACGGCGTCGGCGGCGTCCGCTTCCTGAACGGCGACACCGAGCAACGCGTTATCGGTCGCGGTCAGCACCGCCTGTTTTGCGGTAGCGTCCCAATAGACCCGGCTACCGATGGGGATCGCGGTGTTTCCTTTTGCGATGTCGAAGACGCCGACGACCGCGAGTGCGCCGAGCCGACCGGCCTTGACGTCCAATTTTGTTACACCGACCAGAATCCCCTGAACAATCACGGAACCTGCCGGAACATCCGTTGCGGACAAAAAATCGATGGACTTCCCATCGTGAATGAAACGTGCATACATTGTGTGGTCTCCTGTACGTTATTGGTTATGAAAAGTGAAAGAGTGAAGAGTGAGAGAGTGAAAGAGACAGGGATAATTGAAACAGAATATTGTATCTCTCTTTCACTCTTTCACTTCCCACTCTCTCACTCTTTTACGGTTCGAGTTTGAGTGCCCCGCGCCAGTCTTGTTCTTTGACGCCGAAGTCGATGGCTCCGCGAAACTGGATGCCGAACGTGTTGAAGTCGGCATCGGCTCGTTCGACGGTCGGGCGATCCTGACCGTCAAGAAACGCCACCTCGATTGCTGGCAACCGGAGCGGGTCAGCGAAAAGATACCATGCGGTCGCGCTGTTTCCCTTGAACGCCTTGCTCGACAGATACGGAGTCGAGACGGTTTCGTATTTTCCGGCATGGGGATTGACCACCGGCTTCGGTTCGTTTTCCTTCGTCGTTTCGTTGACGGTCAAACTCTTCATCAAGGTTTCGGCGGCAACCTTGAGCGAGGCGGGAACGAGCAGAATCTTGGCCGGAATACCGAGCGGTCGCCCCTCGGAACGTTCCTGTTCCGAAAATTTGATTTCCGCCTCGGTCAGACCGGGGATGTCGAGTTTCGCCTTCGCACCGGTCAGCAGATTCTTGTGATCGGCACTGAAGAACGCCTTGCCGTCCGCTTGGACTGGGTTTGCCAAAAGACAACTCCACACGGCGTCATTGATCGCATCCGCCGCTCCGATCCCGATGCTGCGTGGAATGTCCGCAAAGGCACCGAGGTCGTCGTTGATGATCATTTGCCGTGTGATCGCAAACATGATCGCGTAGGTGTCAACCTGTTGCGAAAATTGCTGTTCGCCGATCCGACCGTGCTTGATTTCGCCGTCCGCCCCGACCTTCTCGAACTTGAACTCGCCGTTCATTCGGTAGCGGGTATGTCTGTGAAAGTTATTGACCGAAGCGATTTTCGTAATCTTTTTCCACGTATCGTTCATCTGCAAGAATCCTTCGAGCAGCACCTTGTTGGCGATGTTCGAAAGAATACCGGGAAGCGAAGCACTGGAAAACGCCGCTTCAAGCCAGCCGCGGGCATCGCGTCTGATCGACGGAAGGTAGCGACCGCCGCAGGCAAGTCCGCAGAATTCCTGAATGCCGATCCCGCGAAACTTGTCAACCTGTTCGAGCGTCTTCTCGTCGTACTGTGCTTCGAGGAACATCGTCGAACTACCGCAGGTTGCGAGAGCAATCGCTTCGAGTGCGGTCGGTTTCAGACCGCCGCGATGGGCCTGTGATCCTGTTACAGGAACCGCCGAGGCATCCGGCATCGACTTGTGCTGGAACTGTCCGTGAAACTTTTCGACACTCCAGCCCTCTTCGATAGCCTTCGCCTCCAGTTCCGGGAATTTGCCGCCGCCGATCTTTTCAATCGCCGCAATGCGCCGCTGGTCGATGACGAGAGGTTCGAGGCTTGAAGCCTGAGACTCGAGTTTCGACATCTTGGATTGCAGACTTGACAGTAAGGACTCGATGGCGGATGTATTTTCGTTACGATTCATTTCAATTCGCGTCTTGGGGGTTGATGGATGGACTCCCGGCTCCTCAAGACTCAAGCCTCGAGTCTCAAGCCTCTCTTCGTCGTATTGTGCTTCGATAATTGCCGATGTGTGCTCGTCCGCCGCGAGGTCAACGAAACTGATCTCCTTGAGCGTCATCTTGCGGATGACATAGAGTTCTCCCTCGAAGGTCTGGCCGTTGACGTTCACCTTTTGGCCGAAGGGCACATACTCCGTCTGGTGGATCGGACCGCCCATGCTCGCTTGCCAGGGGAATCCGTTTATTGCCGACTTCGCCACGTCACGTGCCCATGAGGTATCGCGGCTGATGATTCCTTCGGCCATGACTTCACCGCCGATGATCCGGATTTTTTCCGTATGCCCGACACCTTGAAACGATTTGTGCTCGTAACGAACGGGAATTTTTTGAACGGGAATGTCGAGACCGGAAAGGTCAATCACAACCGGACAGGGAATGTCTTTCGGTTGCGCTTTTCCCCCGGTGTACGCAACGAGTGTAAAGACAGGTAGCGATTGTTCGCCGCCCAATTCAATCGTCGCGTCTTCTTTGGGTTCGACGAGGCGGATCGGAGTCGGCTCCAGCATCAGCCTCGTCAATTTCAGAATTTTCTTCATCGTTGTCTTTCTCCAAAATGATTTTTGTATCAGGATCGATTCCTAACAGGATCATCCGTTGCCGCTCTTTCGCAGCTTGATTCAATACGTCCTCCCAATCGAGTCCTAACTTGGCGCACTCGATGGCAAGATTGCTTGTTCGCGTGTCTATGCGTGTGGCCGCCGCCTTCGCTTCCTTCATCGGGTCGACGTGTTCCCACCCGTCCCAGAACCAACAGCGGGAAAGGCTGTAGGCGGTAGACTGTAGGCCGTAGGAGATGTTTACTGAAGGCTTGCCACGCTCCCACGGTTCTCGTATCGGAAAGGCATTGGCCGGTTCTCTAAAAAGACCGATGCGAAGAGCCTCGCGATACCACGCATCGAAGATCGGGTTCAAAACAATCTGTTCACAGGAGGTTTGTTCACCCTTGATGCTCTTGAAAAAGGTTTGGTGGTCGAGACGACCGGATGCGTAATTGTGTTTTGAGGAGTCGCCGAGCAAAATGTTGACCGGCATCTGCATACAACGTCCGATCTCGCCAAGAATCTCTCGTTTGAATTCGGAATAGGTCGTGTTCGGTTGCTCCGCGCGGATTTGACCGAGTTTCCAGCCATCTGGAAGCGTTGTCGCCATCCGCTTTTCGAGCGCAACAATATCAAGCGGTTCGAGCGGTTGCGCCTCGCCGTTGGCGGGGGCATCGGTGTAAAGCACTGCCGCAAAATCCGCCGCCGTTTCCGCAGCGGCAAGAACCGCCAGCGTATAGCGGCGTAACTGTGCGAAAAGCGGCAAGGCCGGAGTGATTTCGGGAAGTCCGCGTGACTGGCCTGGCCTGTCGGGACGATACCAATGGATCATATACTCCGACGCAATGTTCGTGAACGTACCGTACCACGCCGACGAGTCGCCGGGATGCTCCGACGAAACGTGATACAACAACGGATTGCCGAATTTATCGTACTCAATCCCGTCCACTTCGTTCGTGATAGCCGGATAAGGCGACGTGATGCGGTCCGCTTCTATCGCACGGATGTCAATCTCGACCGGATGCTTGAGTCGCGGATTCCGCAGGATGGCTGCAAAGGATTCGCCGTCGGCAATCTTCGCCATACGGAGCGTTTGCAGTTTTTCACAAAGCCTGACCGTTTCCGCCCATGCAATAAATTCCGTTTCAACAATCGTATTGAACTCGTCGTCCTCGGACAAGAGTTGCAAACGCGGTCCCGTACCGATGCATGTTGCCGCCAGCGTCAGAACGAGTCCCTTGGCGTAGGCGTTGTTGGCGATTTCGTAACGCGCCCGGTTCCGCAATGTGCGCCGAATCTCCGGCGTCAAGGAACCGTCCGCACTCAGGTTATCAGCCATCGCCCAATGCCGGACATTCTCCGCCGTCGTCTGCGCCGCATCATACTTCAAATGAAGCATCACCGGAGGATGGCGGCTCTGCGCCGTCAACTCCTGACGCTCCTCCTTTTTCTTTTTGCTTTTCTTGGACATTGTGGGGGAAGGAGTTAGAAGTTAGGAGTTAGAAGAGGAAGGAGCAATGAAAAATATCTTCTTCTAACTCCTAACTCCTCTCTCCTAACTTCTCTTCAAGTCGTTCCATCGGGCTGGAGTTTGACAAGGCGGATACCCAGTCCTTGCCGGGTTGCCTTTTTCGATGCAAGAAACCGTTCGGCGGCAATCTGATCCGACAGGGAATGCTGTTCGACGCTCCCGGCATCGCCGCTTACCTTCTTGGGGCCGAGTGCGTTTTCAAGAATCGCGTCCTTCAAATTCGATGACGGCGAATCGTCGCGGTCAGATTGTTTTCCGTTGCCGGTTCCATCGCCTGCGATTCTTGCCACGTTGGTGTCGCGTCTGAAAAAGTCGTTGTCCATTTGTTTTGTCGTGAGGTACGTCCATTGGCCGCCCGGCTTCGTCCAATGTTCCCAATCGGATGCCGAACACGACACCCGCCTGTTCGATAAGAAGCGTCAACGTTTCAGTGGACGGTGGATTCTCGTACATGATTCAAAAGAGTAACTCTTCGAGTTTCGGAATAAAACGCCGAATGGTAAAATCGCTGACCATTTGCGCATGGTTTTGGTACTTGAAAAAATGCGGAATACCGTAGTTGTCCGCACAGCGCAGATCGTTGCACGAGCCGCGTTTGCGGCGGTCAACCCAATCCTCCATGCTGCGCGTACAATAATGATTGCAGCGCACGACGTTCCATTGCGGCGTCCCCTCGTACTGCCAGATTCCGGTCGGCGGTACGATGTCGAAATTCTCGCGGACGACCGGTTGTCGGGTGAGAAACATGTGCGGCGACAGCAGATCGCGGATGCCTTTCGGTTTCACGGCACATTTGATTCCACGCAGGACAAACTGGTCATCCGGTATCCGTTCGACAAAGTGCTTAATCGACGGCATCGGCGGTTTTTTAACGAACCCGGAAGCACCGAACATGTGCCAGTGAGCGGCAAGGCCGCCGAATTTTTCGTAACGGGATAAAATGTTTCGCAGATCGTCTTCCTCCGTTCCGAAAAAGAATTCGTCGGCGTCGGTGAACAGCATCCACTCTGTTGACGATCCGTAGGCATCGATCATCCAGCGGAAGGCACCCAGTTGAACCCGTTGTTCGTCGTTGACGACACGGTGGAGTTTGATCTTCTCATCGAAGAACGGCAAACGGCGGATTTCGGACCCGGTCTTGTCGTTGCATTTATGAAGGACGATGACCATCCGTTCGACGCCGATCAGATGATGAAAACACAGCCATTCGCGGATATAGTGTTCCTGATCCCGCACAACGGCGGCCAGTGTCAAGTAAACCTGTCTCATCGAAGTTTCCCGTCAAGCAATGTCAAAATGCTTTTTTCGTAACGCTGGATCGTAAAATCCAAAACGGCTTTATGGTCGCGGTTTTCAAACTGTTTGCAATTCAGATCGGGTACGACTGATTGCGAGGCGTCCCCCCGATAACATCGCGCAACGAAATCCTCCATCGACCGGACATAATAGTGGTTGTACCGAATGAACCGGCTGATGCTCGGAATTCCCTTTTTCAATCCGCAGGCGTAGTGAATGTCATCGTAGGAAAGAATCCGATGATCCTCACGGACGACACCGCCCTTCACATGCGCCAAGTGAGGGGAAACGTATCGTTCAAATTCGGAAAGACGGACAATGCTCTTGAAATTATCATGCATCCAGTAATTGTTTGGGGCGCGATGAACAAACGATGAGATTGCCGGACCCGAAGGCCGAACGACATGCCCTGATGAACCGAACTCGAAGTTGTGAACGATCAGCGAACCGTACTTTTTGAACTCGTCAAGGAACTCACACACGTTGCGCCCGTCGGGACAAAACAAGAATTCGTCGGCGTCGAGAAAGGCCATCCATTCGGTTTTCGATTTGTAATCGTTACAGAGTTTATTGTAACAGCCGACTTGCGGTGCCGACGTACCGCAATGTTCGATGGTAATGTCGGCGGCAAAGGGCAAACTTCGGATTTGACGTTCCGTATCGTCCGAGCAGCGATGAAGAACGATTACAAACTTCTCGAATCCGACGACACGATAGTGAGCCAGCCATTCCCGAACATAATGCGCTTCGTTCCGAACGATGGCCCCCAATGTCAGATAGTTTTTCTTGCTCATTCAATCACCACATGATTAAGAGGATTGTCCCGCCGTGCGCGTGCAATCAAGTCATCCATTCCGGCGGACGCCGTAATCGGCAACATAAGGACGTTCCGAACGATCTTGCCGCGAGGACGGCCCGCCGCGTCCAAGAGCCGAACATTAGACCGCCCATTCGGAAAACGCTTGATCTCGACGCCGAGTGAGACCTTTCGGTCAAGATCGATTTTGCGGACAAGATGTTCACCCTTCGTCGGCGCGACCTTCAATTGATGTTGCGAATACTGTTCCATGTCAGGTCGACACGACGACGAGAAGCGTCATGGTTGCAGGGAGGAGAACGTCCGGCTTGAGTGTGATCGTGTTTGCGGTCGTCGGCTCCCATGCGATACTGATGGGATTCTTTGCGCCGCCGGTCGTGTCAAAAATCTGAATCGACGCGATGTCGGTCGTGTTGAGATTGTGCGTGACCGTATAGGTCGTGGCGATACCGTCGCCGGTAACGGTAACGACCGCCCGGCCTTCCAGGACGGCAACCGCCTCGTCGACGTAGGCCTTGTTCGTGTAATGCTCCGGCAGGGCAGGTGCAAGCGGCGTACCGCGATACGACAAGTCCATGCCTTCGGTCGTCAAAAGTTCATTCAGAGGGACATTGGTTTCGGACATCTCTGTACTCCAATTGGTTGAGGTTGTAGGCTTGAGACTGGAGGCTGGAGGAATTCTTTGCGATCAAACCTCAAGCCGCTGGTCTCTCACCGTACGCCGTTCAAAAACGGATGATCGCTGTTCCTGACACAGAAACAACGAAAACCACTTCACAATAGTCAAAAGTTTGCGTTTGCCGATTCACGGCGTGACCGATCCGGTTGCCGTTGGAATCGTAAGTTTCAATGAGGGGCCGAAGTGAACCGAGCGAATGATTGATTGCCCACGTTGTGGAAGGCGTCGTCTGCCGGTGGACGAAAACGCCTTCGCCGAGATGCCGTTCCAACAGGTCGGCGTTGTGATTGATCGCTTCAATGAGTTGTTGATTCGTCGGTTCGCTCATGTGTGCTCCCTCTATTAAGTATCTCCAATCAGGACTCGTTTAATGTGCAAATTTTCTTTGTTGATCGGAAAGTTTTATTCGGGGCCGTTTTGGAACCTGTTGCGTTCGGAGTGTTTTGAGTTCAACGCCCTCAATGGAGGCGGCAACGGATGCCCCCACCAAGCAGTCGAACCAGTGGTTGTCGGGCCGCGAGGCTCGAACCTTCCATTCGTCGACCGTTCGTCCGTTGGCGAGCGTTTTGATTCGATACTCCCCCGTCAAATGTTCCGAAAACAACTGGTGAACCTTCGGGTCGTGACCGAACAGCGAAATACAGCCGGGATCGCCCATCATCACGGCAAGACGTGAGTAGACGAATGATTTCCAATAGTTCGTGTCGATCAGAACGTGCCGTACCTGCCGTTTGCCGGACAGGTTCGGGATGCGCCAATGCAAACCAATCCGGTCACCGCGTTGTTGCCGATATTCCGAAAACGGTATCCCCGATGCGCCGACGTACTTGCCGTGCGACGGAAAGAGTCGTGCAGAATGGGGCGACTGACGACAAAACTGATAGATGACATCCGTCGTTTGCCCCCAGTTCGCATCAATGAGCGCACGGGCGACATGCATCGCCACACCGTCCTCGCGTTCATAGACGCGGGAAAAACTCTCGTTACAAAGGGCTTCGAGACCGGCATAGATACTTCCTTCGAGACCGCCGCCTTTGAATTTCTGTTGCAAAGTGCGATGGGCGTCCCGCATCAGAAAAGACGGACGTTTTTGATCCGGAAAGGTTCCGTAATCAATCACATAACCGCTGAAATGACGGTCCCACGCCAACACCAGCCAGTACAACAGCGTCTGATGAACGTCGATGAACATCGTCAGGTGCTGACAGTCGAGCGGAACGATTCCTCTTTCGTAACCGTTTGTTTTTGTAGCAATCTCCTCGGCGGTCAGCAAATCCTCGCCGACGGAATGGACAATCGGTTCGTTTTGATATTCGGCGGCGAAGGCGGCCTCATCACGGATTTTCAGGTTCATCGCGTGTTGCAGAGCACTGATTTCATCAGGATTAAAACGTTCCGGCCAGGCGATCCGGGCTCCGAAATCCATCTCGGCACGATGCTCAGCATAAAATTCCGTTGCGATGGAGCCGTCGCCGTCGTTCCGAAGTGAGTCCCGTCGCAGATCGGTGTATTTTGTCCAGAGTTTTTCGTTTGCCGGGAAAGCATAAACCATTTTCGTGCGCTCGCCCTGCCAGTCCGGGTGCTTTTCCCGATTCAGAATATTATCTGCCATATCCTCCGGTCTGATCACCGTACAGGCCATGAGCCCGGCAATCTTCTTGCCTGGCCCTGCCATACCGAGAACATCGCCCGCAAGAATCGATTCCCGACGCTGTGATTGGGATGGCGACCATGCGGATTCCGTTGTCTGCGGGTCGTCGATGAATACAAGCCGAGGCCGCACAACCTTGCCATCGGGCCGGGCATAATTCTGTCCGCGAATCTCCGAACCGCGCATTCCGCTACAGGAAATCACGACACCGGAACCGAGCGAACCCTTGATCGTCGGCAAAATAATCCGGTCGGCACCCCATTCGATGCGTGTCGGTTCGCCGAAGTGTTTTTGTCCCTTTTGCCGGTTGGCAATCCGTTCGAGACGCTGAATCGGATAGCAGACCTCCGGGAAATCCTGTTGCAATAACGGATTCGTCTCCAGCCATGTCTTGATGTTCTCCAAGAGGTCTTTCCCCCGTTCGGCACTGGCGGCAATCAAACAAACGAACGGCGTCGCACCGGAAAGCGCCGCCCAGACCACGGCGGTTTGACAGACCACAGTTTTGCCGCTTCCGCGAGGCATTGCCATTGCGAAGAGACCGCCACGCAAAACGGCTTGTTCGATCTTACGGATGACATGCAGATGATCGTCCGACCACGGCAGATAGAACACTTCACTGAAATAGATGTCACAAAATCGCTGAAACGAGTCCAGAGCCTCTCGTTTGCGGCGCGGGTCCGCAACGTCGGGAAGTTTGCCGATGTCCTGCGCCGCTCGGACCGCCTCGGCGTTGCGCTCGGCGGCTTTTCGCTTGCGTTCATGATAGTCCGAGCCGTCGACGTCGCCGGAAAAGTATTCCAGCGTAAGCCAACCGGCGTATTTCAGGAGGTCGACGCCCTTGCCATCGGCGGTATTGATGTCGCAAAGCCGATGCGTCTTGAGACGGCTTTCATTCAACACCGTCCCGAACCCGGCCCGATTCATAAGCCGGATCAACTCGGTCGGCTTCATATTGAGAGGATTACTCGCCATTGAAATTGTCTTGAATCAAAAAAGCGGTATAGTGAATGAGGTTAACCTTGCCGTCGGTCGAGAGAAGGTTGCCCGCCTCGGCGATTTCTGTTACCTGTTCCGGCGTGATTAGCCGCTTGGCCGACACCGACAGGAGTTTGGCAAGGTTGTCCGGCGTCAATGCAGTCGCATCGAGTTGTTCAGTCGGCATCGTAGACCTCCGTCAGAATGGATGAAGTAAGAAAATGCCTCGCCGTTTTCGGGATAAATGGAAGCCGTTCGATGTCGGCCTCACCGATCAGGGTAATGGGTTTGCGCAACGCCATCGCCTGGAACATCTCCTCGCGGACACCAAGACTCTGCTCCCAGCCGTCGAGGCTCAAGACAAGAATTTCGTCCGAACGACAAAGGATCGGCAGATCAATCGCCATCCACTGATCGTGTCGGAGGTTGATTTTGCCGAACTCTTCGGCGGGAATCGAATTGGCCAGCGGGTTGAAAACAACGATTCCCGCCTGAAGGAGTTTTGCCGCCGCGATGCAGGAGGTATGATAACGATGCTCGCGGATTGTCGGAGAAGAATGGGAATAGGGACAACAGAGGTAAAGCATTATGCGGAATCTCCAAAAATTTTTTGATATCACATCGTATCATCGTATTGCTTGCAAAAACGGCGATACATGTTAAAATCTGAGGGTTGTGTTTTGTCCATTGAGGAGCCGTGTTCCGTGATGTCGAAATGTTTTTTATGCAAGGAGCCGATCTATGGGACGACGTTGCATTGCCAATCGTGCGAGGCAACCTTTTGCCAAGAATGTTTTGATCGTGTTGTTGTGACGTCTGATGGCGATGCGGTTTGTCCAAAGTGTCATCAATCCGGCGAAGAATCCGTACAATCACGTATCCGTTCGAGAACACGCGGCGGCTCCACCGGATAGGAATTCGATGCAGTCACGATGCGCGACATAGCGCACACGGTCATTGTCTCTGGCTACGGCTAAATAACCGGCTTTTTCCAGAATGGTAATCGAATTCAGATACTCGGCGTGGCCTTCCCAAGTGGAATTATAGAGGCCGTAAAGTGCCCGAAATCCTGAATTGGCGATGAGTTCGGCCAAAAACAGCTTGGAGGAAACAGGGAGATCGGATCGCAACACCTCATCGAGGTACTCAAAGTCAGCCGGCGTAGAACTCATTGGGCACCTCCTTAGAAGGGCAGATGCCCGACAAGCGGTACGGAAACGATGCTCACGAATTGCCGGATCGGGATGCGAATAGGGGCAAGAAAGAAAGATCATTATGCGGAATGCGTTGAGAGGTTTGTTTGGAAAAAATACGTTCCCGTGCAATGGAAACGTGTTCTGCCAGAATTTCGATACCGATAAATCGGCGGTCCAAGCGACGGCAGACGACGCCTACCGTTCCTGAACCGGCAAACGGATCAAGAACCACGTCGTCGGGAAGCGTAAAAAGTTTGTTATGTGTATCTGCACATAACAAACTTTATGCGCAGATAGTAATTATGTTGTGTAGACCCTTGGCGTTTTATCATTTCTGCTGAAAATACAGTTTTTCAAGAATTTTTTTCTTCACATAACATTTTGTATGCTATACTGTATTATTGGGCGAACAGTGGGGACACTGTTTTGTAGATTGATGGAACCGAATGAAATAGTAAGCAATGCTGGATCGCCTCTGATTGATTCTTTATGACCACCATGTTTGACATCTACTGCGATTCCATGCGGAGAACGGCATGTCGGTTTTGTCCCACAGGCTGACACTGACACGGTGTCGTTTTCTGCTTGCGATATCATCCGTCAGGTGGACTGGCTTGCGTGTCGCCGTCTCTTTCTTCTCGTTACTGCAAAACGATGACATTCTGTTTTCGACAAGCCGAATTTTCTCGATAAAATTCGCAATATCCTCTGACGGTCGGTATTTCGTCAGATTTTTATGTTGAGACATTATCGATTTCAACCGTGTATTTCAGCAAATTCTGAATTTACACAACATAATTGCTATCTGCGCATAAAGTTTGACGAAAAATTCCGGCAACGATTCGGGAAACACCGCACTGTGTTTTTTGTTACTGCACTCCGTCGCTAAATGTAACACATTCGTTGGGTATACCATTTCCCGCCCGACGCAGTTGGCAATGTTGCGATCCAACCCGCTTCGCGTCCGGGACCGTTGACGTTGCCCCTTGATGCCCGCAAGGTATCGTCCCTGACGTCTCGCCGATTCGGAGGCTGGAACGCGGACGGCATCCTGATACATCGCAAAACGACGAGACTTGTTGAACTGAAGAAGTCGCTCCCAAGAATCACGAAAACGATCTCTCCATTTACCGGGATACGAATTCCGCTTATGCCATATGTACTCTTCGACATACCGCCAGCCCAATGGACGCAAGGCCTGAATCAATTCGATCACGTAAGTCGACCGCTCGCCATCGACGACTTTTTCTTTGATATTGAGGATAAAAGTTCCGTCCGGCTTTAGCACCCGAAGTAATTCCTTGCCGATAGGAAGAAACCATTCAACATATTTTTCCGGCGGCACTCCGCCATAGGTGTTTTTCCGATTGTCCGCATAGGGCGGCGAAGTCACGATCAAATCCACAGAATCGGCGGGAAGCGTCGGGAGCAGATCACGGCAGTTGCCCTGTAGAATGCGGACGGCGGGATCATACTCACTCATTGGTTGCTCCCTCCCCCGGAATCCGTTCGGCCTTCCTGCCAGTGAACTCTTCCCAACGTTGCACAATGATGTCGCAATAAAGGGAGTCTATTTCCATCGCAAAACACCGACGATCCGTCTGTTCACAGGCCATCAATGTCCACCCCGACCCGCCGAAAAGTTCCAGTACGTTTTCTCCCGGCTTCGAGGAATACTGGATGGCACGGATCGCCAGTTCGTTGGGCTTTTGGGTAAGATGCACCATGCTCTGCGGGTTGACTTTTTTGACTTCCCAAACATCAGGGGCATTGGTCGGACCGAAAAACTTGTGGGCGGCCCCCTCTTTCCAGCCATAAAAACACCATTCGTGGTTGGTCATGAAATCCTTCCGCGTCAGAACGGGATGCCCTTTCACCCAGATGATCGCCTGACTGAAATAGAGACCGTGTTTTTTCAGGTAGGGCGGGTAGTTGCCGCAGTTCGAGAAGCCGCCCCAGATATAAAAACTCCGCCCCGGTTCCAAAACACGAGCCATATTACCGAACCAAGCGTCGAGCATCTTTTCAAAGTCCTCATCGGAAAGAAAATCGTTGGCGAGAGGCCGGTCTTTTGCACGGAGTTTTTTCGTTGCCCGATCCGCCTTGCCGGGATCGCGGGCGGCATCAAAGCCCTGATGCGGTCCCACAAAGGAAGACAAACCTGCCGCAATCGCATTGTTACTCCGGGGTTCCACCTTCACTCCGTATGGTGGATCGCAATTGACCAAATGAACGAGGTTGCCGTCAAGCAACTTGTCGACATCGGTGGGGTTTGCACTGTCACCGCACACCAACCGGTGATTGCCCAAAATCCAAATATCCCCTCTCCGAGTCATCGCCTCGTCTGGTGGCTCCGGGACCGAATCCGGATCGGTCAGCCCTTGGGAAATGACCGCCGAAAGGTTCAACAGTTGAGTCAACTCCTTGTCGGAAAATGCCAGTGCCCCCATGTCGAAACCGGTCGCCTTCAGTTCCGAAAGTTCGATGGGCAAAATTTCCAAGTTCCACTCCGCGATCTCGCCCGACTTGTTGTCGGCAATCCGGTAGGCGCGAACCTGTTCCGGCGAAAGATCGGTCGCCACATGGACGGGAACCTTGGCAAGCCCCAATTTCTGCGCCGCCTTCCATCGGGTGTGACCGGCAATAATCACGCCGTCGGCGTCGACGACGATGGGTTGGCGGAACCCGAATTCCTTCAAACTGGCGGCGACGGCGGCGACCGCCTTGTCGTTCAGCCGGGGATTCCGTTCGTAAGGTTGAATCGAAGTAAGGTCCCGAATTTCAATGTTCAGTTCGGACGTGCTGTTTGCGGACATGGTGAGTAACCTTGTAAGGAATGGTGAACCCGGCGCAGAAGTGCCGCGCCAAAGTAAAGTGGTTCAGTCGACATGGCGGCAGGAAACGCCGTCAAAGAACCCTTACCGCACAGGTAAGGAATGAGGGATTTTCG
>Ga0099364_10008194_pt1 | contig 14750 bp, 15 predicted proteins | sample TergutTh196P3_FD_73070 | JGI IMG/M metagenome (GOLD analysis project Ga0099364, IMG submission 73070) | Microcerotermes parvus P3 segment gut microbial communities from Pointe-Noire, Republic of the Congo - Th196 P3 | ecosystem: Host-associated > Arthropoda: Insects > Digestive system > Gut ... | reverse complement strand
TAATATTGACGTCCTTAATAGGTCGCGTTATTTTACCGTTCTCTATAAGATAACCGTTCTTTACGAAAAATGTAAAATCTCCTGCGCCAATCTGCACCTGTCCGTTGGTGAACTTGTCTAAATATACTCCCTGTTTCACGCTTGCAATAATCTCTTCTTCCGAATAGTTGCCGTTTTCCAAGTATGTTATTCGCATACGCGGAATAGGCATGGACTTGAACGATTCACGACGTCCATTACCCGTAGGAGCGACATTGTAGTGACGCGCGCTGATACGGTCGTGCAGATAGGAACTTAAAACGCCATTTCTAACAATGTATGTTTTCTGACTTTCTACACCTTCATCGTCGAAACTGATAGATCCGCGGTCGCCTTCAACTGTTCCGTCATCAACGACATTTATGTGTTCGTCGCATATCTTTTCGTTCAATTTTTCGGAAAAGATGGAGATGTTCTTTCTGTTAAAATCAGCTTCGAACGCATGACCAATAGCCTCGTGCAACAGTATTCCCGAGCCGCCTGCAGCCATAACTACCGGTATTTCGCCTCCTCTTGGCTTCCCCGCCTCAAAAAGTATCGACGTATATGCCACTACTTCTTGCGACATCTCTTCAATCAGCGCATCGGTAAGAAAATTGAAATCACGTCTGCCCGCCCGCGACGATGAGTTATTTTCAATATTGCTTCCCTGTTGCATGATACACGTTGCTCTAACAACAACCATCGGACGGTAGTCGTGGCAAAGCGTTCCTTCCGAGTTGTAGTACAGAATATACGATGTAGAATCGTTAATTGAAGCGTTCACTTTTGTTACTCTTGGGTCGAGCGCAAAAATACGGTCGTTCAATTTTTGTAGAAATGGCATCTTAGCCTGTATGCCCGTCTCTTCCCACGAATTGATTACGGGATACCTGTTCTTGAACATCTTTTCGTCTACCTGCACCGGTGGCGTTTTTGCCGAGCCATTAGCAATACGTGAAGCAGTGCGCGCTGCGTTCAACATTTCTTTCAAGGTAACATTTTCTACGTAGGCATAACCGGTTTGGTCGCCTGCAACAACCCTTATTCCCACGCCATACTGAATATCGGAACTTGCGCGGTTCACCTCACCGTCCTGAAGACCAATATTATTGGACAGAGTATGCTCGAAAAACAAATCTGCGTAATCGCCTCCTTTTTCGAGCGCCACAGTGATAACCTTGCGCAAATCATTTTCGCTAACGCCAAAATGGTTCATCATCCCTGCTAAATCGGCAGATACATTAGTCATGGGGTTACAACTTATTTGAGGCAGTACGGCAGCTCCTATTAACGCCGCTCCACCCGCTTTTATAAAATCTCTTCTTTTCATTAATTATAAGTTTGATTTTTTGCGACAAAGATAATAATTCTTTTTTATTTCGTTGTTAAATTTTGGTGATTCTGATAAAAAAAATTTATCTTTGCGCCTATTTTGAAAACGAAATGAATGAAGTATTATCAGAAAAGATAGAGGCGAATAGGAAAGAGTATCTGCGGCTTATAAAAAACCGCAACTACACAAACGTAAGGTTTAATCCGAAAAATGGGGCATTGTCAGCCATTCACAAGGTTCATCATTTTGATCAAACAGAGGGCATATTTGGCATAGAGCGTGGCGAATATGAACGTATCTCGTCGGATGTGCTATACGAATACGGAAGAAGCATTGTGCTTGAATCTGAACAAGAAATAGACGGCGTGAGTACGCCTGATGGTCTATTGGATTGGAAAAATTTTGAAATAAAAGGAATTGAAGGAGTTGGAAAAAGAAACATAGAATACAAAATCTACGAGGCAAGTAGACAAGGAGCAGAAACCGTTGTGCTGTATTTTCATAAGGAAGAAGTTTTTTCGATGCAGCGCATTGTTGATGGGTATGACGCATATTTGAGAAACTCAAAAAGCAAGAAAGTGACGACGATTTACTACATTCTTGGTAGAAAATTATACAAATATGAAAAATAATGAAAAAAATTTGCACAGATATAAAATATTTTGTATTTTTGCGCCGTTATTATAGTAGAGTGAATTTGTTTGAGGCAATGGTCGGGTTCAAGTCCCGAATCACTTACCGGACTAGGGGACTTGCAGGCATAACCGTCTGCATACTCGTAGACCGACTTTTAGCCGGTGATTTATCATCGGCATTTTTTATAGCCAACATTTGTTATTAATCTTATTTACAGCATATTATCAAATTTCAGCAAAAATATTTGAAAAAAAATGCACTTTTTTTTACTTTTTTTTTATCAAAACGCAACATTTTTCAAAATTGTACGTATAAGAAGATGTCCAAATAACTTTTGTGGGCGGTAGCCCAAACATTACGTTGAGGGCATTTTTAATGCCGCATTGTAAGAAGATAAAAATTTTTGTGTAACGCACACCCCTGTATGTTGGTTGTAATAACCAACATAACAAATCCCCACAAAGGTTGTTGGACAACAGGTCAGGTACGTTACACTTTTTTAATACATATAAAAATATGTCCAACAACCAAAAACCGACCGCTGTGAACGGTCAAAATCCGAACGCTACGAGCGTTCAAAGCGTAAGTTACTCTTACGAAGGAAACGCCATTAAGTTTTTTGTTAATGGCAAAATAATGGTTTGTGCCACCGAAATGGCAAAACCATTCGGGAAAAAACCAGTAGATTGGCTTAGATTTCAGCAATCTCAAGAGTTTATAGACGAGTTGTCCAAAGTGAGAAATCACACTTTGGCTGATTTAGTGATAGTTAGAAAAGGCGGCTCTAATCCCGGCACGTGGTTTCACGAGGATGTCGCCATAGAGTTTGCCCGGTGGCTGTCGCCGCGCTTCGGCATCTGGTGCAACGACCGCGTAAAGGAAGTTTTGCAGGGCAGACTGCTCAACGCCCAGAACTGTATTTTCTGCTCGGACAAGGACAGAATGATTGCGGCAAAAGACCGCGAAATTGAGCGTCTGCAATTCTGCTATTCGCACATGATAGAGTTGGCTAAATCAATGCACGAAAGCAACAGGTTGGCGCATCGCAACCACGAAATGCTTTTTGCTATGAAAATGGGAGGTGTGCTATGAGGAACTCATTAATTAGAATAAAGTGCGGGCTTGAACGCAAACCAGCCTCCACGATAGTAGACCTCGGTTGCACGACAATTGTCATCAGAGAGGTAAAAAGTGTTTCAATCAGAAGAAAATACGCACCTCCTCGCAGTTGGTTCAAAAAGTACGATGTAGAATTGTCGTTCTCATATATTGACAGAGACGGCGATGCAAAGTTCCACACGCTTTTGTATGCTGGTTATTGTCCGCTTTTGTATACTCATCGTGATTTGTTGAAATCGCTGATGAAAACCTAAAACAGTTAATTATTAGCCCCGTCCACGGGCGGGGCTTTTTTACAAAAAACGTCTGCTATTCTTTTTTGTAATAATAAAATATTCAGCAGGTTAAGGAAGAAAAAAAAGTGATTTTTTTGCAAAAAAACTCGAAAAATTGAAACTTTTTTGAGTAGATTTCGTATAATATAATAAAGAGTTTCAATAAAAAATAATTATTCACTTAAAACCGCGTTCTTAATATGACTGAAGAAAGAAAAAAGGAAATTTTAGACCAATTGGGTATAATAAGGCTCACTTGGCAAGTTTGCGCAGCAGAGAAGGCGCTAACCAAAAAAGGGATAGAACTTCTTGACGCACTTTTTGACAGGTATAACGCCCTGCAAAAAGAATTAGAAAATTAGTTAGCAACCAGCCCCTCTCGAAAGAGGGGGGCATAATTTAATAAAAATGGATATAAATAATTTGCTTTTAACAGACGAAATGGTGGCGGATTATGAGGCTATGAGTAAGATGAACGAAGAGGAAATCGCAGCCTATAATGCCTACCGGAAAGAGCGTTTTCAAAACAAAACGCCCGAAGAGCAGGAGTTTGTAAGACAAAAGACAATGGAAAGCCTGCAAAACTCGGCGAAATGGCTTGACGAAATTGAGGCAGAAATTTCGGCAGCCAAAACGAAAACTAAAGAAACGTAACTTTTTCTGAAAGTTTTCGTAAAACAAGGCATATTAAGAACGTTATTCAACGTTTTAGGGTGATTATTTAATTGAAACTCTTTAATCGCAACCCGACCCCGGTAGCATACCTATCGGGGTTTTTGTTCTGTGAAACGTAACCTTTCGTTAAAGGTTACGTATATATAAGTAAAAAGTCAAATAACGATTAATAGTTATTTTAACTATGACCAACCCGATAGGCTGCTACCTATCGGGTTTTTCGTGCCCGAAAAAGCCCCAGTCACTTCTGTTTTTTCTTGCTCGCTTTTTCCTGCGCGGCAATATATTTCTTAAACCTTACCATGCACCCCGCAAACTCCGAAACAGACGTATTTTTACGGTCAATTTGATAGCCAAGATATCGGCAAACTTCTATTACGCAGCCGCATAAATCAAACCCACTGGCGTCATCGTTAGTGTTCGTTTCTCTTTCTAACTGCTTCTCTGCCGCTTCCAGGTCGAGCCGCCACAACGCTAACGTACTTTGGGCTTCCTCTATTGTATATTCGCCGCACAGTTCGCTAATTTTGTCTATTGCATCGTGCCCCGAAAGGTGCAGGTTAATATATCCCGCCAATTGCATAATTTGCAAACGCTGTAGAAAAACATCGCTGCCGGTTATTTTTTGTTTGCCGCCCTCTCCGCAAAGTTCCAGATACTCCATCAGCAGCATTGAATACACCTCTGTTAGACGTTTTTTTGATACCGGAAGTCTGTATTTTTTGCGTAGCGCCTTCAGGTTTCCGCGCGATGCTTCTATAAACACGTATAGCGATGTTTCGCTACACCGGTGATAAGTACTCCACAATCGCAACGCCGCTTTCGTGGCTGAAATCTTTCTCGCGCATGAAATCAAAATTTCCGTTGCGGCACTTGACAAGGACGTAGTAAACGCCGTCTTTTTTTGCCTGATTTTTAGCAATCGTTCTAACAGTCTTTTCTTCATCTGCTCTCTCGTCTATATTTTTATATCCTCTGCAACCACAGCCCATTATCTACCTCTTAATTGTGCTATCCGCCTTTCTAAATATTTCCTTCTAAAATACTGTCTGTATCTTTCCACACTGTCATCATTCAAGCCGAAAATAGCGCCATATTTGGCAATTAGCCGTTCTACTTTTTCGTCGCGGGAGTACACTTCCATGTCATCCTCGTCAAAGAAAAAAGCATTATAAAAGGCGCCGCTATATCTTAAGTCCGGCGTTCCGAAGCCCGCGCGGGGGTTTATGCGATTTTTGAACCTTGCATAGGAAAAACTTCTGTATTCAGGTTCTATTGGCTCACCCAGCATGTTCTCGCCTTGCATCAACTGGTCCTTTTGCAATTCGATGATAAGAGCCTGACTTTCGCTGCTTAAAATCACTTCCCGCCCTGTTTCTCTTGCGTTGAACGCGTTCGCATTTCGCTGAAGTTCGAAAATATTCATGCTGTCAATGTTAAAAAGCCCGACCCGAACGAGCCGGGCAATTGTTAATTTAATCAATCTTGTACAGATGTGGCATGCCGCGTCTCTACTGTAGGCGTCGGCGCAGTTGGTTGCGTAGACGGGGCGCGCCCCGTCTCTACCGTTTTGTTTGTCTTTCCGTTCAGTCTGTCATAGATAGCCGACAAATGCTTGCGCCTGTCGGCTTCTGACAGATGCCCGAAAAAGCCAAAATGCCTTTCAATCCATGCCTTCTTTTCGCTGCTTTTAGCAAAGGCTTCGTTAAAACTTACTCCGTCAATTTTCATATCGTTATGCTGCTAAAAATGATGGGACGCCTTCAAAGCCTATAACGCCGGCAGCCTTCAGAACGTCTACCGGAGCCACGTTTATCTCGTAAGCGCCTGCAGGAACTGTTACTTTGAACGCTTTTTGCGCAGCCTCTAATGCCACTGCCGTTGCAGCCACGCCGTCCACGCGCCAGTTTTCGGGGTCGTCGAATTTTGCGCTATGCAAATCGTACACGTTCACATGGTCGCAACCGGTGAGCAATTGCACGGTGGCTACGCCGCTGGCAACAGATAATACGGATATTTCCAAATCGCGGAAACCTTTCAGGGTGTTCACACGGTCGGTGTTGCGCAATCCTACCGCCATAACTTGATTGATAAACGTTGTTTTTGGTCCCAGGTCTATCATCAAGTTCATCGTTTTCACATCGCCGCCCGATGCAGCAAAACCGCCACCATCGCTGTAAGCAGTTATTTCGCAGGGCGACATGGAGCCGTCGGCATTTCTGGCTCCAATGAAAAGACGCGCTGTGTTTATAAAAAATGCGCCGCCTCTGTATCCGTCCAATTTCTGCAAATTCCGGTCGTGGCAAAGGTCAGACGGATATTGTAGCGTGTACTTGAAACGCCCATCCATCATCTTTTCTTCCAAGCCCTTGTTAAGGCTGCCCATTGCCGCCTCTGAACTTGTATCTTCCACCTGCTCAATTCTCCGTGCAATAGGGTAAAACCTTTGCATCGGGTTGGCGTGCTGCGACATTTCGCGCAGATACTCAAAAAGACGCTTTTGATTGGCAACAGATATTTCTGCATCGAGTGGAGCAAGTATAATGTGGTCCATTACGCCCAACTTTATCGGGCAATCCGGCTCATACTGATTTAAATTTTTTAATTCACAAATATTCATTTTATTGTGTTTTATACATTAATAAGTTTGATAACATTCGTCATTGTAATTAACCAGATAATTTAACCGGAAACAATGCATAGGGTGCATGTCGCGGTATTTTATCTGCTTAATATCGTATCCCTTGAAAACGGAATCTATTCCCGTCACAAGTCCCATAAATTCGCCAAGCGTCCGCCCGGACAGATTGATTGCATCGCGGTGGGCTTCTTCATCGGCTCGATGATTAACGTCAGGGTAAAGCGTTTTCAAATTGACGCAAAAAATTAAGAATACATTTGCCGTCATCTTGACCTTAAACTTTTGCACGTCTTCAACGCCCAGAAAACTAATAGCCGCCTTATTGTCGTCAAAATATGCGTCGCGGTAATTGTTGTTGCCAATGTATACCTCCGGCACATATCCTGCGCCCTTTTGATTGCGATAAACTCTGCCGAAACAGTCGTAATCCTTTTCGGCGTCAATATTCCATATATCAGTGATATTGGCATACAGATACTCTTGAAACTTCTGAATTGGTACGTCAATTCCTCTCGGCGTTTCTTTTGTGTACAGCATATCAGTTGAATTTAGGCGTTGTTATAAATGGTTTTGGCTTGGGAAAAATCCTTGCGCGCAAATATTTAAGTTCGCGCGCAAGTCTGTTTTTCAATCCGACAGAAACGATTGCGCCGCTTTCGTTGAGCATACCGTTAAGTTCGGCAAACAGCATTTGAGCCCTTTCTTTGCCGTCTCTTTCGGCAGCGTTTGAGCGAGTTGTGGAAAGCATAATCATCTCTACTGCCGAACATGCTACCTGCAATCCTATAGCCTCGTCGAACAGAGCGGGGCTTTCTTTAGCCACATCGCCAAAAATGATAACCGCTTGCGACAATTCTATATTTGCGCTTTCCCTCAAAATGCCCGACGCTATGGCGCTTATTGCGGCGTACTGCATATTCAGCAACGCCTCGTTAAATACCACTTTGTCGGCTTGGGCGTCTTCCATCGTACTCTTGATATTGGTAAGTGTTACCAATGCGTTGAAGTCTTGAAAGTAACGCCCCGATTCGCTTTTTTTATTCTCATCGGTCAGCGCAAAGGGGAACGATGCCGGATATTGTCGCCATCCGACACGTCCCATCAATGCAGATATAGATGCTTGCAACGCCATCTGAAAACTGATAACTGATAACTGAAAACTATCTTACACTTGCGCTACCTGAAATACTACCGTTTCGTCGGCGTTTGACAGCGGCGCAAGGTTGGGCGAGATGTCAATACTCACTTCAAACTCGGTCGCTAAATCCTGTTCGTTGCCATTGTTGGCAGCCGTATTAGCCCTTTCGGAATATGCGTGTATAGCAAACACCCAGCCGCTCATAGGGTCTGTCATTGAGCCTTTTCCACCATTATAGGTGTTGTAGTCGCCTGTTCCTTCACGGTTTTGACGCGGTATCCAGTCCAAAACGCCAAACGAATTGATAGGCAAAAACAGGGCTACTCCGTTGGAATAGGCAGAATCGGCGAGCGACGTGGATTCGGCAATATTCATGCCCGAAAACTGAAACGCAAGGTTGCTCGCGTTGGCTCCGCCTTGGTTGGCGTAATACTGTGCATCGCGGAACAGTTTTGGGTTTGCAATTACATCATAATCGCCCGTGTATCCGTTTTGTCGCATCATTGACTTGCCGTCCTCAAACAATAGACCTCGCTCAATTGGCGATGGTATTTCAAAGACATGGTTGCCGGCGTTCCACGTTCCGTTGTGTGTTGCGGAGTTTACCTGCGTTTTTTCAACTTGCAGGAAATCAGTCAAAAACGCTTCAATGTCTTCGCGTATGTTCTGAAACGCTTGAATGAAATTGTTTGCAAGTACCGTATTGACATCATACATGTTGTTGTCAAGATATTTTTGACTTACCCTGAATGTATCAACAAACGAGGTGAATACGATGTCTACGGGCAAGGAATCGCCAAACGCTCCGGTGTGGTCGTGCGTTCGCCTCTTGCCGGTGGTGTCGCGCTTGTTACGCTTTATGATATACGCTTCAATTGGTCTATCTTCGCGTGTACGCAACTGGGTATGGTCAGGCATCAATATACTGTTGTTCTTGACGCCGAGTTCAATAATGGGACACGGGCGCTGCCGAAGTTCCGGACTATTGAATCTATCGTTAATTATTGCCTGCGCTTTTACAAAATTGGAGGCACTGAAATTAGGCATTGCTAAAATTTTTTGAGAATTTGTTGCCCAGCACCTTGGGCGGAATTCAGAGCGTCAATCTGTTTACCCTTGCCGGTACCCCGGCGTTTTAAGACGTATTTGCCGCTGGTTAGGCGGTTTACCTTTGCCCAGTACCTTGAGCGTTTTAAAACCATTGCAGAGCGTCAATCTGTTTACCTTTGCCCAGTACCTTGAGCGTTTAACGACGGCGCAAAGATAATACAAATATTTGATAAAAATGCAAAATATTACAAAAAGTTTTTAACATTTTTGAAAAAGTTTTCGACATTTTTTTTGCAGAAGTGATTTTTTTGTTGTTACTTTGCGGCGTAATTTAAAATTAATAATTTAAACCAATGAAAAATCTTAAATATATTGTTTGTCTTTTTGTACTTGTCATTGCGACAAATAGCTGTAATAAAATTCCTAATAAGCCTGTTTTTGAGGAATTAAGCACTAAAGAATTAGCTAATGCGGCAAAAATCAACGAGGCATTTTATGAATTTTATGATGTTTTTGAAGCGTATAGGAGTGAAATGAAAGAAATGAGCGCTGTAAAAAAGGCAACTTATAATTCAATTACATATCGTAGGTTATTCGACTATTACTTATACATAGAAGATTCGATTAAAATGAATCCGAGGTTAGAAGTTAGCTACGAAAAACTATTTGAATTGGAAAAAGAAATTTTGACGAAAAAAGACAAATCGTGTTATGAGTTCTTACGCGATATTAACTATAGTCGTCTTCTTTCAACTTATAAGTAGTAAGTAATGTTTAATATCTGAAGCACGGCACGCTTACAGTAAGGGCAATTTTACTCTAAGCTCGCATCGGCAACAGTCCCCTTTGTCGAACGTATTATATCATCTCTGCCTGTTGCTACCAATTCAACAAAATAGATATCGTCAGGGTTGTCGCCGGTAGTGTCCCATGATTGCTCTTCACTAACCTTAACATCATTGCGATACCAGACAGAGTCGGTGAAAAAATAACCGTCATTGGTGTTTGGGTTATTGATAACTGTCAATCTGTATCCCCATCGTAAAACAACAACCTGCTCAAATGCAATAGGATAGTTTACCACAAGCACATAACTGCAGACAGCGTAGTTTGGGTATGTAACATTGATGTAGAAGATATTGTCGCCTGCTATAGGCGGTATATCATCGCTGTAGTCTAATCCGTTAGCTGTTTTGATATCTATTTCGATTGCGTCTGTAGCATTGACTAATACTTTGATAAAACCGGGCAAAGGGCTTGCGTTGTCGATGTTGTGACTGAATGTGTCGCCATTGCGTAAGGCTTGGGCGTCGTTTACTAATATATAGATGCTGTAGTTTGGTTCGGGTCCGGCTTCGGGCGTGTGCACTTTTGGCTCGGACGCTGCTAACAGTCTTACCGTTTGCGCCGGATTGCTCCAGTGTTCCTGCTGAATTTCTATTGTGAAGCCTCTGTAAGTCTTTCCGTCATAAGAAAACTGCGTATATCCATGCGGGTTTGCGTCCATTGCTGCTGTTAAGTCACGCGGTATTTTGCACTCTATTTCGTATATTTCGGGAAACCATACAGGTTGTATGTTTGCCACATTGTAGTCAGCGCGCTCTACTACAATTACAGTTTCTTCCGGCAGTCTGCTTATCAAGCGCGCGTCAGTTTTTCCGGTCGTTTCGTATTTCACTATCCCGTTTGTGCTCTGCAAAATGCCTGCCAGTATGCGTCCGTGTCGCATCAAACAGCGTTTTGGAGTGAAAAACATGTTGAATATGCCCGACCTTTGTTTTTGCAGGTCGTCGCCGGTGGCGTATCCTTTTTCGTCGTGTGGCACGAGCATTCTCACGGTTGTTTCGTCGCTTTCGCTCAATTTTATATTTTTTGCTACTGCATGGATAAAAAACACATCGTTATCGGCGCTGCCGGATGCCGTAGTTTGTCTTTCAAAGGTTAATCTCGTGTCAGTAACTCCAAATGAATCCGAACGATATTTTCCTATCATTTTTTTTTCAGCGCTCACAGATATTAGCGGCATAGAAAACACATTTTCAGTGATAAACTCATAGCGTCCGTTTGCCGACTTGTACTCTTTATCCTGCGAACCGACAACAATTTGATTAAACATGTATTCTGTTGCCGGCTTTATTTTCAAACTACGCGCTGCACCAAGGTCTACTGCTATTATATTGTTTCGAAACGCTTTTTCGTACTCTTCTATTATAAGGCTATTGCCCGAAATCTGCATTTGTATTGGCATAATGCAGAAAATAGAATCGAAAAAATCCTGAAACGATGTTTTAATTACAGCTTCTTCTATGCCTCGTATAGCGTCGCCCGAAGTGAGATAAATGTCTTTCAGAGCGCCGGTAGTCATTAGTTCGGAAATAGCTGTGGGGTTTTTTATTCCGTTGTTCTCAGCGTCTGCAACCTTTTCTGTCAGAAATTTGAAGGCGTCGTATAGCGAAACGACTTTGATATTGAATGGCTCCACCAGCGGCTCTGTCCAACTTTCAAAATCAATATTTGCGTCTATTTCGTACTCGAAAGACTGCATACCACCGCTGTCGCGCTGTATTGCAATGCCAAGCCTGATGATAATTTCGCGCTTCTCAAAAGCAGGATATGGAAGAGTAAAATTAAAATCTTCTGTATTTTTATCGAATATTTGGAATGTCCTGTAAATCTCAAAATCGTCTGTTGGGTCTGCATCGTCTGTAAACTCGTCTAAAGATGGTCCGTGCAATACCTCAATAAACCCATGCAATAAAGTGTTATCGGCTATTTGTCCCGTAATAGATAATTTCCCATAAATTTTTAGCGAAAAATCAATTTTGTGGTATCCGCTTCGAGCCCTTGTGTATCGCAAAATATTTACTCTGTTTGTCAGAAGTCTTGTCGAGTTTGTTTCACTATAAGCTACTACCTGCTTTGACGACATGCTCTCGCTAAAGATATTAGCCGATAGAAAGCTATTGTGAGCGTAAACAACAGACGGTGAAAAAAAACCTCCTTCGCTAACAAACCCCCACTTGCACTCCTGCCAGGCATTAGCCGCTTCTACAACTCTTATTTCTTTCGCGTTTTCCAGCGGTATTTCAAACACGTTTTTTTCTCGCGCCTTCAACATTTTTCTCATTCCGGCTTCGACTATAGCAACGTCAAAATAATCGGCATTTATCGCACTCATATTATCTTCCATTTGCGTATAATCTATTTCGCCCGAAAAGCACAAATGATATTTGTACGTCTTGCGGTCTAACTTTTTTATTTCTATGCGCGTTGCGGCGTTTGTGCGGTATTTTTCATATTCCTTGCGCAGAAACTTCGCGCCGTCTTTGATAAAGCGAAACCTGGTCTCTATTTTTTGGGATATACCGTGATATTTGTCGTCGCGTCCCCAAAAAGAAGCGTAGCCCATCCATCCATCTGGCGCATGTTTCAACTCAAGAATATCGCTGTCGTGACCGATAAGCGTGAATATAAAATCTTTTGGCTGAATTTTGTTCATTACTGTATTTTTCTGTGAAGGCGCTGGTTGATGTAAGTTACTTTGTTTCGCTCGCTGTCTGTTATATACCAGAGCGCCGTTTTATCCAAACCCAATGACACATTCTGTACTGGCGCTTTTTGCCTGCATATAGCCTTCTCAACACGCCGTATACTCTCGTTCAACTCTTCGCGATTTTCTATTTCTTTGAAGTCTTTCAAATCTTTTAGTCGCAACAGTTCTCGTGCCTGGTCTTCTACAAACATTCTGTAGTCAGGCTTTACGATTGTATGTTTGGGCAAATCGACAACAGAAGGCGTTGCAGATGTTTTTACGACCTGTCCGCTTGGTAAAATTATTGCCTCGGGGCGTCCGTGCCCTACCTCTGCTAATCCGCCCGGGTGGTCTTCCGTGCCTTTTGCGTACTTTGGTATTGGTTGGGCGGCGACTACTGCGGCTTGCACTGCGCCCAATGCCGCTATTGCCGCCACCAATGGAATAGCTATCGGAAATCCCGTCGTTCCTATTGTTTTCATAATGCCTGTTGCCGTGTTAATCAAAATTTGCGCTATACTCCATGCCTTCTCGAAGCGCGCCTGTTTCAATTGTTCTTGCTTCTTTTTTTCCTCAATCTGCTGTCGCTGCATTTCTGCTCTTCCTTCGATACGCGCTTTTTCCTTTGCTTTAAACTCCTCTGAAGCAACGGCGTTATTCAAAACCTCAAGCTCTTCCTGCTCTCTTTCTTTTATTGCGGCAATCTCTTCGTTATATCCTTCTATTCTCTTTTGCTGCGCCATGCTTACCAAATCGCCAATGCCCTGCACGATGCCTGCCATGGCGCTTGCAAATTCTTGTAACTGCTCCCTATCCATATTCAGCGCTTTAGCCAAATCGTCAGCCCACTTTTCAAAAAGATTTTTATGGGCTTCGGCTGCGCCTTTCATCGTTTCGTTAGTTTCAATAGTAACTTCCAACAAACGCGATTTTAAACCTTCAATCTGCGCTTCTATCGCCGAAGTATCCATTTCGGGATATTCCATGTTTAATTGCGACATTTCGGTTTGTAAAGTCTCTATGCTGTCTAATATAGCCTGCCGTTCGGCGTCGCGTGACATCTGTGCGTATTTTTGTTGTATTTCCAGCTTTTTGGCTTCGTACTCCGTGCGCGTCATTGTTCCTTTCGCATACTCTTCCGACAAATCGGCTATTTCCTTCATCTCATCAGATTTTGCAGCATTGCGGCGCATCTCTATCTGTCGCGTCATACTGTCTATCAGTATCTTTTCCTGTTCCTTTGCTGCTGCTTCCTGCATCTTTATTATATCTTGACGATATTTAGCGTCCATTGCTATTATTTCGTCATACACGGCGGCTGTGCCTTCGAGTTCCTGTCGCAAGCTCTCTTCTATTCCGAAAAGATATTCATAACTATCGTCTTCGCCGCTTCCTTTTTCTCTCATCTCTTCGAGCGCATCGTGACGTTCTTTTAACAGCGCGAGCACCCTCTTATTATTTACGCCCGTTTTCTCAAGTTCTCTATTAAAAAACTCATCTTGCATCTCTTCTTTTTTGCGGTAGTATGTTTGCGTTGCGCTTACCCTTTCGTAAAAACCGTTTCGCTCGTTTTGCGAAATAATTTTTATCTTTTCAAGCTCCGCGTTAATTTCCATGTCTGCAACTGCACGGCGGGCTGCGGTTATGCGCTCCTGTATTTTTTCGGTTATACCTAAACGAAACTCTTCGCCCTCTTGGGTTATTTTATTGATGTCGTGCTGCAGTTTAGCGCGTATCAGGCGTTCTTTATCGGCGTCGCCTTCCGCTTGTTTGATTTCGTGTCCGGCATTTGCTTTCAAAATCTGTATCCGGCGTTTCTGATATTCCGCATGTGCCTCAAACCTTTCGTCTAATGATTTCTTTTCGTCCGATGCTATTTTTTTCAATCCGTCTGCTTCAGCTTGTAGGCGCATGTTCATGATGTCGATTTTTATTTTTTCGGCTTTTAATGTGTCGTCAGCGGATTTTTTTATTGCCTCTTCGGACCTTTTTAATGCTGCTAATCCGGTACTTTCAAGTACTTTTTCCGATTCTGCTGAAAACTCACTCATCATGTTAATCAATTTATTGCTCTCTTCATTTAGTTGCTCTAATTGAATGTTTGCTGCTTCAATTTCTTTGTTAATTTTTTTTAAAGCTCGTCCGGTGGCTGTTTTTGCCCGCTCCCTTAGTTCTTCTAACCGCATCTGCACCTCGAGCACTTCGGCAAATTTCTTTTCTGCTAATCCACGTGCTGCTGTTGCCTTTGCTGCCAATTTTTGCGAATCTATGAATTCTTCAGTGTGTTCCACAAGCAGTTTTTGAGCATCGTCTACCGTTTCGATTGACAC
>Ga0099364_10008193_pt1 | contig 14751 bp, 12 predicted proteins | sample TergutTh196P3_FD_73070 | JGI IMG/M metagenome (GOLD analysis project Ga0099364, IMG submission 73070) | Microcerotermes parvus P3 segment gut microbial communities from Pointe-Noire, Republic of the Congo - Th196 P3 | ecosystem: Host-associated > Arthropoda: Insects > Digestive system > Gut ... | reverse complement strand
TGAAACATACCGTCCGGATACCTTCTTGCCAGTTCCGACAAATCAAGGCCATGACGCTTCCATACATTTTTATCCGCATCTCTCCAGCTAAGATCATAGGATTGTGTCCATACAGGTTCTCCAACCCGCTCAAGCTGCGTTGTTCCGTCCAGGGAATTTACCTGGAGAAACTGGATCATATTGCTGCCGTGAATTTGAAAAGCTTCTACCAAAACACCTGCAAGGTTTTTTGTTTCAATCACCATTTGCGAACCCTGGCTTGTAGGAAGTATAGTACCCCTTCCGCCAAAACGAAGTTCGGGAGTTTCCCATTTTCCTGGAATGGGAAACTGTACTTGCTGGGCAAGGATATTGCCCTGTGCATCGGGAAGGTCTTGTATAGTAAGTACCATTCCTGCTGTTACACCGCCGTTAGCTCCCTGTATGCCGTAAATGCGGACTATATTTTCGTTTATTGAATAACGAATTCGGGTATTTCCGGAAAGATTCATAAAGCCCTGGAGGTTTTGATCGCTCTTAAGCGGTGCAGAAAAAACTACTTCCAGCATATTATCAAAAAAACGTATATCCGAAACATCAAAGCGATTTCCCGGTATTATTACCGGAATGGAACCTGATTGGCTTACGCCTATGGGCCTTCCATTCCAGTTTATTGTTACGGTCCGTTCATCATCGTTTTTGGCAAGCGGCGCAAAGCTAAAGCGATATTCGCCGTCCTGGCGGCTCCAATTTGCCTTGCCCAATACACGGGAGCTTAAAGTTTTTTCGATCTTGGAAATTTCTGTACTCTTTTCGGCAATAAGCGAGCCTGTAACAAGAACCTTCCCGTCCTGGTCAACCTTAACCGGATCAAGAACTATTTCCATAGTGGGTATTGAGCTTGTAAAAGTAAAGGAAAATGGTTTAAGTTCGGGCAGTATTAGTTCCCCGCTGCTGTGTATCACCGGAATTTCAACCGTCTGAATTTCAGCTGTTTGAATTTCTTCTATTGGAAGCATAATAAAACCGGAGGGATTTACCGTTATTGTATAGTTTGTTCCCTGTTTAAGAGGCTGGGATGGAGTAAAAAGCAGGGTATAGCTGTTTTCCCAGGAGACTGTGCCTTTGGCCGCAGGAGACAATTTTATGGTATTTTGTGAAAGAGGAACAGAAGTATCAAAGTCCCTGGTAAATTCAATCCTAAGCGGCTCGTGGCGGTCTACAGTTCCTCCCGAGTGGGCAGAAACCAGCTGTGGATTGGGAGGATCCGCAGGAACTGCGCCCCGGCAGGAAATAAAAACGGCAATTATCATAAATTGAAGCGTTAAATAGGGGATTAACGCATGGAAAGTGTCTTTTGTTTTCATGATAATTTTATTTTAAACCATAGTTTTGAAAAAAACAATAATGTAGTATATTTATAATAGGAAAAAAAGGATTTTACCAATGGAACAATGTATAATTGGAATTGATGTAGGCGGAACAAAAACAGCCTATGGTATTTTTGATAAAGAAAACAATATTTTAAATCGTCTGGTACATAAATCAGATAATACTTGCCCGCCGGAACTCTTTTTTGATCAAATTGCCTGCAATGTTAAAGAGCTTCTTGCCGGCTGCGGGAAAAAAAAGGAAGATCTGTTGGGGATAGGCATTGGCATGCCTTCTTTTATCCTGTATGACGAGGGCTATATTGTTAAAACAAGCAATCTGGTTAATATAAAAAACTTTCCCGCCCGTTCCTATTTGTCGGAAAAACTGGGGGGAATACCGCTTATTCTGGACAACGATGCCCGGGCTGCCGGAATGGCAGAATACCGTTATGGGGCAGGGCAGGGTTTTGACAAAATGTTTTTTTGTCCCATAAGTTCCGGCATATCATCTTCGCTTTTTATAAACGGAAAGCCGTTCAGGGGAAGCTACGGATGGGCAGGGGAGAGCGGTCACATGATCGCTACTCCTGGAGAGGGAGTGGTGTGCGGCTGCGGAAACCAGGGCTGTTTTATGTCATGGACTTCCGGTTCCATGATTGTTAAGCATATTAAAAACTGGATAAACGCAGGCGAAAAAACCAACATGATAGAGCTTGCAGGTGGAATTGAAAAAATAGACAGCATAGTTTTAGAAAAAGCCTACGATACAGGAGATCCTATGGCCAGAAAAGCTCTGGATCAAATGATTCACTGGCTAAGTGTTTGGTTTTATAATTTATATGTAAGCTATAATGTAAATTGTTTTGTAATGGGCGGGGGGCTTGTTAATATGGGAGAAAAACTTCTGGGGCCAGTCCAGCAGAAGTTTGACAGCTATAACCACGATGAACGGCCGGTATATTTTAAAACTGCCCAGTGCAGCATAGATTGCGGAATAAGCGGTGCAGCAGAACTGGTAAAAAGCGCATTGGCAGAAGAATAATGCAGAAGAATAATATAGAGGATACTATGGCTGATCTTTCTTATTTTGGAAAACTAACAGAAAGGATGGAGCAATTCAGAGAAGAGTTGCTTTCTGCCTTGCCCCAGGTTTGTGCCGAAAGGGCTATTATCACTACCAAAACATACCGGGAAAACATGGATCAGCCCTTGGCTTTACGCCGGGCAATAATGTTAAACAATGTTTTATCGAATATGAGCATTTTTATAGAAAGACAAACCCTGCTTGCCGGTAATCATGCATCGAGTAACCGTTCTGCCCCCGTCTTTCCCGAATATGCAATGGATTGGGTTATTGCAGAACTTGATCAATTTGACAAACGTCCGGGAGACCGCTTCCATATCAGCGAAGAAACAAAAAAACAGCTTAAGGAAATTGCTCCCTTTTGGAAACACAATACCCTTAAAGATCGGGGTCTGGCTGCCATGCCCGAATCGACCAGAGTTTTTTATGATTTGGGAATAATAAAAGCCGAAGGAAACATTACTTCGGGGGACGCCCATGTAGCGGTTAATTATAAACGTTTATTGGAATCTGGTTTAAGGGGCTTTCGTGAACAGACCGGACAAAAACTAGCTGATCTTGATTTAAGCGATTACCGGAATTTGGCAAAGTTTCACTTTTACAAGGCCATTGTCATTGTAATAGATGCTGTCAAAAACTTTGCTTCGCGTTATGCAAAGCTTGCCCTGGAAATGTCGGTAAACGAAAAAAACCAAGAGCGCAGGAAAGAACTGGAAGAGATCAGCCGGGTTTTATCCAAGGTTCCTTACGATAAGGCAGAAAGCTTTTATGAAGCAATACAGTCACTTTGGCTGGTTCATCTTTGCCTGCAAATAGAAAGCAACGGTCATTCGCTTTCATACGGCCGCATGGATCAATACTTGTATCCATTTTATGAAAAAGACCTTGCAGAAGGGAATATAACAGAAGAAAAGGCCTGCGAACTTTTAACAAACCTTTGGCTTAAAACATATACCATTAATAAAATCCGAAGCTGGACCCATACACAATTTTCTGCCGGATCGCCTCTTTACCAGAATGTTACGGTGGGCGGTCAATATCTGGATTCCAATGGCAAGGCCCAAGATGCAGTTAATCCCATTACTCATCTTATACTGCGCAGCGTAGCACAAACAAAACTTCCCCAGCCAAACCTTACTGTCCGCTATCACCAAGCTTTGTCAGATACATTTATGAACGAATGCCTGGAAGTGGTGCGTCTTGGTTTTGGAATGCCTGCCTTTAACAGCGACGAAGTGATAATACCATCATTCATCGAAAAAGGAGTAAAAAAAGAAGATGCATACAATTACAGCGCCATAGGATGTGTAGAAGTAGCGGTTCCCGGTAAATGGGGTTATAGGGCAACAGGGATGAGCTTTTTAAACTTTCCTAAATCTCTTCTTATTGCATTAAATGACGGCGTTGATCCAAAAACAAATACCAGACTGCCCGATTCCTATGGCCGGCCTCTTCCTTCTGTAAAGCATTTCCGGGATATGAATAATTTTGACGAAGTAATGAAAGCCTGGAACAGGATCATACGGGACTTTACCCGCCAGTGCATTATTATGGACTCTACAGCAGATACAGTCTTGGAGAAGGACACAGCGGACATACTATGCTCTGCCCTTTGTGATGACTGCATAGAAAGAGGGCTTAACCTAAAAGAGGGCGGGGCAGTATATGATTTTATAAGCGACCTTCAAGTAGGTATTGCAAACCTTGCCGATTCTCTTGCAGCAATAAAAAAATGTGTATTTGAAGATAAAACCATAAGCACTGCGCAACTTTGGGATGCACTAATGGCCGACTTTGAAGGAAAACAAAATGAAGAAATCCGGCAGCTGCTGCTTAATGCTCCCAAATACGGAAATGACGATGACTATGTAGATGCACTTATTCGAAGTGCTTATGATATCTACATTGATGAAATGAAAAAATATGTAAATACCCGTTATGGACGGGGCCCCATAGGCGGTATATATTATGCCGGTACTTCTTCGATTTCGGCTAACGTTCCCCAGGGAGCAGGAACCCTAGCAACTCCCGATGGACGCAAAGCAGGAATTCCTCTAGCCGAAGGCTGCTCTCCTTCTCATGGCATGGATAGAAAAGGTCCTACTGCGGTTTTTAAAACGGTGTCTAAACTCCCCACCAGGGAAATTACCGGCGGAGTGCTTCTTAATCAAAAAATCAATCCACAATTTTTACATAATGAAGAAGACCGGAAAAAGTTAATACAAATGCTGCGTACTTTCTTTGACCGTCTTGAAGGGTTTCATGTTCAGTTTAATGTTGTTTCAAGGGAAACACTACTCGAAGCTCAGATCAATCCGGAAAAACACAGAGACTTAATAGTCAGGGTTGCAGGCTACAGTGCATTTTTTACCGTACTTTCAAAAGCAACACAGGACGACATTATAGGAAGAACAGAACAATCCCTGTAATTCAACTTCCTTTTATACATCTTCCTTTTTACGCTTAATAGCGTAGCAGTCCATACATATAATGGATACAATTACAACGCCAAGGATCATTTGCTGGATATAGGGATTAATTCCAAAGCCGTTCATACAGTTTCGCAGGAGCTGTATTACCATTACACCGATAAAGCTATGTACCACACCGCCAGTCCCTCCGGCAAAAGAAGTGCCGCCAATTACAACGCTGCAGTTAATTATTAAGGGGATTGGATCTCCGTAAATGGCCGATCCTGTATTCATGTAGGAAGATAAAAGCACTCCAGCAATAGCAGCATATGTTCCGGTAAGGGTAAAAGCGATCCATTTTGTAGCTATAACAGGTATACCGGAATGTTCGGCTACTTCATAATCGCCACCCAAAGCATAGCAATTTCGTCCAAAACTGGTAAAGCGTAAGAGCCAAAAGGTGAATGCACCTAAGATCAGCATTATCAGCATAATGTTGGGGATACCCAGAGTACTTCCGTTAGAGATCATCATAAATTCAAAACTTCTTGCAGGAACGGGATTAGCATCGGTAAGCACCAGAGAGATCCCTTTAACCAGCATACCCATGCCAAGTGTTATGATAAATGCTTCGGTCTTTTGATGTACTACAAGAAAGCCGTTAACAAAACCAACAACTGTACCGGACAAGGTGGCAAGCAGCATGGCTTGATACATGTTCATTCCGCTGTTGACTAAAAGAACGGCAATAATGCCCGATAGGGACATAACAGAACCAACGGATAAATCGCAGCCCCGGCAAATAACGGCCAGGGTAACGCCAAAGGCTATTATTAGGTTAGGAGAAGCCACGCGGAAAATATTTAGAATGTTAAGGGAAGTAAAAAATCTTGAATCGGAAAAGACCATGGCAAATAACATTAATGCAATGGCTACAACCGCTTTTTGCTTGGAGAGAATCGAAACAAGCTGCTTGCCGATATCTAATTTATGTGTTTGTAAGTAAGCAATCATATATCCCGGCCTCCCTCTACCTATGCCTGCGGTGATCAAGCCAAATGGCTGTTACAAGTATTGCGCCTCTAAGCACCTCCTGAAGGTGGGTCTGAACACCCAGGAGGTTCATACAGTTGGACATGAGTACAACCAGCGAAACTCCCAGCATGGTGCGAATCACGCTGCCTCTGCCGCCCAAAAGGGATGTACCGCCTACAACTACAGACATAATGGCATCCCGTTCAAAACCCATGCCGACGGTGGGGACAGTCACCGTAACCCGGGAAAACAGCATGATGGCACCTACAGCCGCCATAAAGCCGCAAATAGCATAAATTAAAACCATAATACGTTTTGTAGGAATGCCGCTAAGCTCTGCCGCTACAATATTGCCCCCCGTATAATTTATGGATCTTCCCAGGAGGGTCTTTGACTGGAATATATACAATGCGCCAAGGAAGAACAGGAACATGACAAAGGACAGGGAAAGAAAGCCTACCATACCTGTACCAAGGGCAGTGGTTATGGGCATGTGATGTGCAATAAGCGTTCTGTTCATAGACCTGCCGCTGGTATAAAAGAGGGCAATAGCGCCGTATAGCTGACTCATTCCAAAGGTAATGAACAATGCTTTTGCCTGGGTAGAAGCGCCGGATACGACAAGCACCGTTCCGTTTAAGCAGCCAAGGGAAGTACCCAGCATTAAACCGACAAGCATCGCAGGACCTTCTCCTATGGTATCGACCAATGACAGGGTTATTATGGCAACAAGGGAAATTATCCCCGGTACAGAAAGGTCTATAAACCCGCCTATTATAATAAATGTCATACCTAAAGCAACAAAACTTAAAGGGCCAAACTGTCTCATTAAATTTGTAAAGTTCTGGCTTGTTAAAAAGTTTGGTTCCACTATGGCTGTTACAATAACCAGAATCAATATGGCAAAGAAAACAAGATATTCCATAAAAGTATTAATAACCCGCGGTCTAAACCGTTGATTAACCACTTGAAGCCGATTTGTCATTATTTTATCCCCCATCATCCTATAGCTGCATGCATGATATCGACAACCGAGTCTGTTTCCGGGTTAAAATCTCCGGTAATTTTCCCTTCGCATATGGTAAGCACACGGTTGCTCATGGCCAATACTTCGGGCAGCTCGGAAGAAATCATGATAACCGAGCCGCCTTTTTCGGCAATTTCTTTTATCAATACATATATTTCATATTTTGTACCGACATCAATACCCCTGGTCGGTTCATCTAATATGAGTATGTCAGGATTTATCTCGAACCAGCGCCCCATAATACACTTTTGCTGATTGCCTCCGGAAAGGTTTACAACCTTCATATGCGGAGAAGGAGTTTTAACGGCAAGGTTTTTTATTTGCCGGGCGGATATTTCCAGCTCTTTTGCCGCATTTACAAAACCGAATTTTGAAATTCTCCCCAAGCTTGCCATGGTAATATTTGCCTGTACGGTAAATGGTAATACAAGACCCTGGAGCTTACGGTCTTCGGGGACCAGGCCAAAACCTTCGTTCATGCCCTGACGGGGGTTATTTATTGTGGCAAGCCTTCCGTTAATCATTATTTTAAGTTCTTTTGCTTTATCTGCGCCGTAAATAGCCCGGATAATTTCTGTGCGTCCCGCTCCTACAAGTCCGACAAACCCCAGTATTTCTCCTTTTTTAAGATCAAAAGAAATATCGCTAAGTTTGCGGGTCTTTATGGTTTTAACCTCCATAAGCGTTTCGCCGACACAATGGGGGCGCGGAGGAAATTCATTTTCTATTGAGCGTCCTACCATTTTTTGGATTAATTCGTTACGGTTTAAGTCTGTGGTCGGCTTGGTATCGATCACCATACCATCGCGTATAATTGTTACAATATCACACAGCTCAAATATTTCGTCCAGCTTATGGCTGATATATATTATTGTGACGCCTTTTTTACGCAGATCTCCGATAATTGTGAATAAACGTTTTAATTCATCGGCGGTAAGACTGCTTGAAGGTTCGTCCATCATTATTAGTTTTGAATTAAATGACAATGCCTTGGTAATTTCTACCATCTGTTTTTCTGCAGCGCTCAGATCGCCAACCATTTTATGGGTGCTAATTGTGCTGCCTATACTGTCCAGAAGTTCACGGGCTTTTTTATGAATATTGCGCATACCCTTCATTTCCGAAAATCTGCCAAGGAAAATATTTTCCCCTACAGTCAGGGTATTTACCAGATTGAATTCCTGGTAGATGATACTAAGTCCCCGTTTAAGGGATTGGATGGGCGTTGTATGTTCTATTGTTTCGCCGTCAAATACTATGGTCCCGGTATCTTTTGTATATACACCGGAAAGAATTTTCATTAGAGTGGACTTTCCTGCGCCGTTTTCACCGACAATGCCATGGACGCTGCTGCGCCGGCATTCGATGGAAACATCACTCAAAGCCCTTACTCCGGGGAATGATTTGCTTACATTTTTGACTGATAAAATAATATCACTTGCTGTACTTTCCACATCTTACCTCGTTCCTGAAAATCTCTTTCAGATGACACAGAGCTACGGAGGAGTATGTACAGCTTCGCTGGAAGCTACTCTTCCTCCGTATACTCTATGCCTTAGTTGAACACCTCTCTGGTTAAATTCTACCAGTCAGGTTCTACAAAGCTGTCAATACTATCCAAGGTAACCATATCAAGGGGAATCCAGTTAAGCTTGGCAACTGTTCCGCCGTCAATCATGGTCCTGGCATTCCTAAGTGATGCGTCTGCCATATTGGTAAAGCTCTGTCCTACGCTAAGAGCCTGAGTGCCGTCGCGAACCTGGGCATACCCTGTTCTGTTCCCGTCAACGCCAATGACAAAGACATCTGTCCTGCCTGCATTTTGAAGGGCCTGGATAACGCCGCTGGCACCGTTGTCCCAGTGACACCATACACCATTAATCTGAGCACCATAGCGTACAATGAAGTCTTCCATAATGGCAAGAGCTTCGTGGGTGTTCCAGCCGGTGGGGGCATTTTGGGAGTCCAGTATTACGATGTTTGAGGCAATACCTTGGCGGAAACCATCACGGCGCTTAATTTGGGCATCGTGACCTGCCTGGCCGCCGACTTCAACAAAGTTCGCGCCTCCGGGGAATTGTTGTGAAACAAATTGACCGGCCTGCTCGCCGCCGAGGAAGTCGTCAGAACCGCAGAAGAAGTCCATTAAATCATGATATTGTTCCGGCAAAAGAGACGAGAACATACCGACAATGATTCCAGCCTGTTTTGCACGTGTAATGGCGGGAATAATCGATTCAATGCTGCTGGGGTTAATGAAAATAGCGTCATAACCTTCTGCAATACACTGATCTATACCGGCTACTTCTACCTGGGGTTCATTTTCGCCGGCAAATACCTGCATTACAAAGCCGTATTGGGGCGCCAGCCTCTGGAATTCCCTCCATGAGAAGGCCTGGGATTCATTGGACATTGCCTGTGTAATAAAGCCTGCCCTCAATGTTCTTGGACCGGTGTCTTGTGCCGGACTGCAGCCCATAAAGGCAGCAATCAGCATAATTGCCAGTACCACAGACACAAATTTTTTCATGTCTTTCCTCCTAACAAAATTGTTTTATGGTAATCTCTTAAACAACGTTTAAAGAGATAAACCTCCATCAATAAGCTGCTAAACAGCTATTCTATCTGCCCGGTGAGCCAGGCCTGTACTTTGTACCAGCTGCATTCCTGTGGTTATATATCCACGGCAGCTTTGTATTAATCCCTCCAATTCCGTCGTTTTGCTTAAATCATGGCTAATTATGGGTATAATTTCCATTGGAAGAAAATATCTCATACGTTTATTAATTGCTTCGATTAATTTCTTATCAAAAATTTTGCCGGCAAATACAATTACATCAGGGTTTAACAATACCACATGGTTAACTGCTATGGTACTTAGTATGGTTATCAATTTCTGACGTTGTGAGGGACTGCCTTTTTGCCGTAATGTTCCGGTAGTATAATCAACCAGAGGACTCATAAGGGATTCCATATACCCTCCGCTGTTTACATAACTTTTCTGCAGAGGAGAGCAGGAGTCGGTCATAAAACCGATTTCCCCGGAAAAATCTCCCGATCCCCTGTATAGCTGGCTGTTAAGAATGATCCCCGATCCAATACCATTGCCCACATACAGGTATACAAGGTTATGCTGTTTTTTTATTAAATGCGTGTAAAAATAGCCCATTGCAGAGAGTTTTACATTGTTTTCTACATAAATTGCCGTTTTATACCTGTTCATTAAGGCTTTTTTGACATTAAAGCCTTCCCAGACAGCAATCTGGGGGATTGCCATAAGCGATCCATTGGGGTGTACTACTCCAGGCAGGCCAATACCGATGATCTTGACCTGGGCAGGAGCATGTTCAATTAAGGTGTCAATTGCATGGAACATGGAATTCAATGCTTTTAGGCTGCTGCCGGAGTCCAATGGAAAGCTCTTTTTAAAGAGTATATTATTCAGCATATCAACAAGACAGCACTCCAGATTTCCTTCATTAAAGTTACAGGTTAAAAAACACCCGGAATTCCGGTTTATTTCGTAAAGTATAGCCTTTCGGCCTACTCCGTTCCCGCTAAGGCCTTTTGAACGTATGCTGGCTTTTTTTTCCAAATCGTCTACGAGTTTACTGACTGTAGGAAGGCTTAAACCGCTTCGTTTTACCAGTTCCGGCTTGGAAATGGGGCCGTTTTCATAGACAAGCTGTTCGATCATAGAGGAATTTACCTTTCTTAGCATCTGCGGCTTGCCGCTTAAGCTTTTCATTTATGTTCCTATCCTGCCCCTTAATTAATAAATAAAGTTTATTAATTAATTAATTACAGCATAATTTAAATTATCTGTCAAGAAAAAAAATTAATTTTTTTGTTTTAATTTAATCTAAGCAGCTGATATGTCCTGGAGCCCAGGCCTATTCTTTCTGCATGGTCAAGGGTATGAATGCCGTTTCTGGATTCGATACGCCGTATAAGGTCCCTGCTGTCAGACGCTGCATACACCAAATCGACGCAGGCCTTGTCCAGCGCTACCGGGTCAAGAGATGCCAGTATACCAATATCCGCCATGGTTGGCCGGGCAGGGTTGCTTAAGCAGTCGCAGTCTACAGATAGGTGATTCATTACATTGATATACAGTATTCTTCCCCGGTTGGCATCGACTATTGTTTTTGCCGCTTCGGCCATAGATTCCAGAAATGCATTTTGGTCGTTGCTGCGCCAGGCAGTGTTTCTGTTTGTCCCGCCCGAGTGTATCCAGGATTTACCTGCCGGAGAAGCATAACCTATGGACAGGTTTTTAACTGCACCTCCAAAGCCCCCCGATGGATGTCCCTTAAAATGGGAAATTACTATATGAAAATCAAAGTCTCTAAAACTGGCCCCCACAAAGTTTTCCCTCAGGCGGCTTCCGCCGCTGACCGGCAGGCTGATTTCGCCTCTTTCGTCAAGGATAATTACCGGCGCAACAGCAGTAAAGCCGTGGTCTATTGCCACCTGTTGATGCATAGCGGTACTTGCCCGTCTGCTGCCCGGGACTGTATTACTTTCGATAAATGTGCCGTTTACCCTTTGGACAAGGTCCCGTATAAGGGCAGGGCGGACAAAATGGGTATTGCCGGGCTCTCCGGTATGTACTTTAACAGCTACTTTGCCGTCTGCCGGAAGCCCCAAAGCATTGTAAACAGCCATTATCCCGGCTGGGCTGATATCGGCAGTAAAGTAAACAATGGGTACGCCGGGAGTAGTTTCCGGAACAGCAGCAGGAATCGCTTCGTACTGCAGTTCCGAAGGGGTATCTTCGCTCTGTGCCGCTACTGAGGCTCCGCTTACAGGCGTTTCTGCTCTTTGACCAGAGCAGCCGCTAAAGATCAAGCTGCCTATGAGGATTGTACAGAAAAGTAAAAATAGGATTTTTTTATTTTTCATAGCAAGTGGCCCCCATTCAAGATACAGCAATTGCTGGAAAATAGTCAATATTATTATGATAAAACCCCTTCGTCACTTGACAATATAGTATCAAATCATGATATCATATTAATGTGAACTCAAAACAAGAGAAAATTCTGAGGGAAATTTTTAGTAATCCTATTAAAAGTTCTATTCTATGGACTGATATAGAGAGCTTGTTTAAAGCCTGCGGTGCGCATATTGAGGAAGGAAGCGGTTCAAAAGTTTGTGTTTTCTTGAACAATGTAGTCGCGGTTTTCCATAAACCGCATCCGCAAAAAGAAACGGATAAGGGTGCACTTAAATCTGTTCGGCGTTTTCTGATAAATACGGGGGTAAAGTATGATGAACTATAAAGGTTATACAGGAAAAGTAGAATTCGATGATGAAGCCGGAGTTTTTTATGGTGAAGTTATGGGGCTTAGAGATGTGGTTACCTTTAAAGGAACCAGTGTTAAAGAACTTCAGGGATCGTTCAAGGAAAGCATTGATGATTATCTTTCTTTCTGTGAACGAATGAGCAAGAATCCGGATATTCCCGCTTCCGGCAGATTGGTTCTTAGAGTACCGCCTGAACTCCATTCCCGTGCTGCTGTTAGTGCAAAGACTGAGGGAAAAAGTCTAAACTCATGGGTAGTTGATGCTGTAAAAGAAAAGTTGCTGGCAAGGTACAATTAGCCCATGTGCGATACATTTGCTTTACCGGCACAATACAGCAAAGATGGAATTTGTTACTTTGCAAAAAACAGCGACCGCAGTCCCAACGAGCCGCATTTGCTTATTCATGTACCGGAAAAACGCCATGCAGCAGGATCCCTTGTAAACTGCAGCTATATCAGTATACCGCAGGCAGAATATACCCGCGAAATGATACTGTTTATGCCCTCCTGGATCTGGGGGGCAGAAATGGGCATTAACGATAAGCGGGTAGTTATTGGGAACGAGGCAGTCTTTACCAGAGCAAAACGGGGTCCGCCGGCGCTGCTTGGTATGGATTTATTGCGCCTAGCCCTTGAACGCTCCGATACTGCTGCGGATGCTGTACAAACAATGATACAATTGCTGGAAACACATGGACAGGGCGGTAACTGCGGATTTGATAAAAACTTTTATTACGACAACAGCTTTCTTATTGCCGATCCCAAAGAAGTATACATCATGGAAACTGCCGGTAAAAACTATGCAGTAGTTAGTGCTAAAGATAAGTGCGCTATTTCGAATCGTCTGACTATACAAACAGAACATTCGGCAAGGTCTGGCATAAAAGAAAATGAAAATTTTTCCAAACGCTTTACCGAACCGGTTTTTTCTCATTTTGCAAGAGCCAGGGAACGCAGAAACTGTGTATTGGAAAAAATTTCCCCCGATATAGACATGATAGGACAGTTTGACATTTTACGAAGCCATGCGCCTGGTATTGATGGTAAAGAATTTACCCGGGGCAGTGTAAACAGTGTATGTATGCATGCAGGCGGCCTTATCGGGGATCATACTACCGGCAGTATGACTGCGGTATTGCGCCAGGACAAGCCGGTAACATTGTGGTGTACAGGGGCTTCCACACCGTGTATATCAGCATTTAAACCGGTTTTCTGGGGATATAAAGGTACCCCGGTTTTTTCCGATCCAACAAGGAGCAAGGAATATTGGCTGCAGCGTGAACAGCTGCATAGGGCAGTAATTGCCGGTCTTGTTGATGTTGCTGCATTACGGAAAAGAATAAAAAATCTGGAGCTTAGTTGGTTATCTGAGGAACAGGAACTTCTGGATAAAAAAGTTCCGGAAATGTCCAAACTTCATGCCCTTTCCCGCAAAGCAAGTATGCAGGAACAAGCCCTTGTGGATGAGTTTTCTGTACCGGTTTGGAAAAATATAAAAGGCAGTGGATCGTATACAAAGTATTGGCGTAAGAAAAACACTGTATTGGGTTTACAGTAATTTATGGACCCGTATACTGTTTTTTAGCCCTTGCATTTATAAATACCGTAATTGCCTTCTGCGGACATCTATTTATACAGCGATAACATATAATGCAATTTGATGTATGAATAATGTTTCCGTTCTGAAAATCCAGATTTTTCATGGGGCACATTGAAACACATAAACGGCATTGTATACATGTTTTATGTATCCGGATTGAACCACTGGTTATTTTTTCGATCAATGGCATTATAATACCCTGGGGCAGACCCAATATACGCGAAACAGGATTAAACCCGCGTTTTTTAATTATTCCGCTGGAAATATTACTACATACAACCTGCATTTTTTCTTCTGCTTGTATAATATATTTTTTTATTTTTCTTTCACTTGCCAAAGGTGTTATAAATAAATTGCTGACATTGTTAGGCATAAAAAAATGTTCTGCATATATAACTTTAAAAAAGTTCTGCGGGAATATATATGTAAATGCCCGCGCGCCGTCACCGGAAAAAATCATTTGTGTGCAAAATATAATTACTTTTTTATTTTGTAATAAATCCATATACTTTCCGGCAAATTCCCGCATAATCCTGGGAACTCTGGAGCCGTAAACCGGATAACAGAAAGCAATTACTTCTTCCGAAGCAATTAATGTGCCAAAATTTTGGCTTTCTTCGATAGAGTGGCATTTACATTTTATTTTACGGCAGAATAATTCAGCAATGAACTTTGAATTGCCCGTTCCGGAAAAATATAATATTACCATGTTATCTTATTAATTGCCTATGTATATCAAGTGTTATACTAGCATCTGAGTCGTTAATGATATAAGTGTGACCGCCTTCTCGTATTGCCAAAAACGGCGGCTCTTTTGGATGAATACGGACACGGCTTGTCCCATATCCCTCCACGCGGAAATTACCTTTATACAGATTTTCCATGCCTGTTCCGGCAACTCTAATCATAGACGGCAATGTTTCGATTAATTCAAAC
>Ga0099364_10008192_pt1 | contig 14754 bp, 11 predicted proteins | sample TergutTh196P3_FD_73070 | JGI IMG/M metagenome (GOLD analysis project Ga0099364, IMG submission 73070) | Microcerotermes parvus P3 segment gut microbial communities from Pointe-Noire, Republic of the Congo - Th196 P3 | ecosystem: Host-associated > Arthropoda: Insects > Digestive system > Gut ... | reverse complement strand
GAACTTCAAATGAAGAATAAACAGCGACTCCATCCATGCTTACATTGTACTATAACAGGAACGAACCGCCAAGAAGTATGTTGCAAATTTTTTGCGACGGGCTATATATCTCCACTGAAACAATGATTGTATGTTTGTGTATGCGAATATTGTGTCAAAAAACACTTCACGACAACACAACTTTCAATTCCTGTGAAAAAACGAAAGGAAGGTGTTGTGTTAACCTTGTCTTTCTAACCCAGGGACTTCACGAAAACTAGAGTGATTGAGAACCTGAATATCTATCGTCATTACCAATAACAATCTACGATATCCGAATATACGCATACCGCAGCCGAACCGTAAGAGGAACCCTCCGCTGTCGAATATCGAGGATTTGGTTTACTACTGTCATGCCTCGGAAATGAACCACCCGGGTAAGGTCGACCTGGGTATTGTTCGCAAGTATTGCATAGTGATGCCCAGTGTGGGACTGGTTTCGCTGGGTCATAGCTGGGGTTATGGTCGACATAAAAATACCACTCATATTCGTGCGTCATTCTCTTTTCAATCCCCTTTCTAACCAACAAGCGAGCTTCGGCTGCCCGCATTTTGCATCCATCTAAATCCGTTGAACATGTTGCATTTGTTATATCTGCCGGTGCTATTCTCGCATTGGGGTGTCCAATGCTCTCACGCAGTTTCGTTCTGATAGTATTTGCGCCTTTAATATACCCCCAGTCATCTGTGGCAACAGTTACCGTAACTACCTCGGTATAAGGCACGCTCAGTGTAGCAGAGAATGATTGCGAACTAGGAGTATTCTCTGGACACCCATCACAATTCATAAATTCCTCGCGCCCCGTGTCCTGGTCACTATACTGTAGCCGGTTTAAAAATCAGTGATTTCTCTCTTGCCTGAGTTCTTTAATAGCATTATACTACTGCTCGCCGCCCACGTTAACCTCCTCTATGCCTGACATTCGATTGACCGACACCGAACTTGCCGTCCTTAAGGCAGAGCATCGCAAACAACGCGACCGAAAGAAAGCGGATCGTATCAAAGCCATCGTTCTGACCGCCGACGGTCGCTTTCAGTTGCCCGGCAAACAAGCCTTGCAAAACAATGAGGATCAAACGGACGAGTCCAACAGAACCGCTCCCCAAACGGTGGCGATTGATGTAACGGAGCATCGCATCGAGCGCCCCAAAAAAAGCAGGAAGACTACTATTCCGGCAAGCAAAAGTGCCATACGGTCAAATCGCAGATTGTTGCGGACGTTACAACACGATTGATTTACGATGTGGAAGAGGCACCGGGCAGTGTCCATGCCCCACAAATTAAGCAGGGCACGTTGTGTAAAGAGACGTTGCTGTTCGTAATGGTTTTGGCGGTGATGATTCTTGCGGACAGTGGTTATCAAGGTATTCAGTCGTATCATGAATGGAGTTTGATACCGATCAAGAAGAGCAAGAAAAAGGAATTATCGGAGGCGGAGAAGGCGTTTAATCGGGAGTTGTCTCGTCGTCGTATTGTGATAGAGAACATCAACGCCCAGATAAAGGTGTTCAAAATTATGTCCTATCCTTATCGCAACCGGCGGCGCAAACACCTGTTGCGAACGAAACTCGTCTGTGCGATACTCAACGCAGAAAAGGCGTAAAGGGTTAGGCAACGTGTTTAATAGCCCTATCTTACACACTGATAGCGTCAAAAAGCAAATTTCGTTATCCGCCAATACATGTGCCGCAGATGCGGCATTAAACATCAGCCCCAAAAAAACAACGTCTGAAAACTGAACAGGAGACGTAACACCCTCCGCCGCCAACAACCAACTGACAAACCGCACCACAATCGGAAGCATCCCGCAAAGAACGGTAAAAAACATCCATCTTCCTCGCTGAGATTTAAGGTACTTGTAGAGCATTGACTTGCAACATGTGAAAAACTGCATCATGACGCGAAAAAGAATAAAGGAGGCAGTGCCTCACGATTCTAACTCTTTTTCTGCCTTTGTTGATAGGGTAGCACTGTGAGACCGATACAGCAAATCTACCCTGACGTGGGACGTTTTCCCGCATTGTTTGCCTCGCAACTGGCTAACATAAACGGCGAGGGAGAGGAAGGGGGTAGTTTACAAATGTTTACAAAATTGTACATTGTGTTTGTGTGAAAAATGTGGGCGTCCTCCCGCATTTTTCACTGACACTTTTAGACACTTTTTCGTAAACTGAATTTCGCCAAGACACAGAATTCCTCGGGTAATACCGTATTTTTGTGTAAACGATTGCACGCCATTGCAAACACCCTGAATTTTCCTAAAACCTTTATGTACAAGGAGTTTGCGTAAAAACAAGGGCGAAATCGACAATCCTGTGAGCGGACTGCTTGCAGCCGGACTGTCCTTTCCCCAAGAACATTTTGAGCCGTTTGAGGGTATATTATTAGGGTTGGCGGTAAACTTTTATCGAATAGCCATTTGTTCACAATATGAGTCACATCACCATCCATGATTACCTTCGGGATACCGCTAAGTATCCCGTTAAGCCTATCTGCGTCTTTTTTGGCGACGATGCCTTCCTTCGTTCATTTGCTGTGCGGCACATTCGAGATCAGGTGCTCGCAGGTGAAGACGCCGAATTCGCTTTGAGTCAATTCGACGGCGACAATACCAAACTCGAATTCAAGGATGTCCATCGGGAACTCCGCATGACAGCAATGTTCGGAGGAGGACGACGTGTCGTCCGTATTGATGAAGCGGATACGTTCGTCTCCAAGTATCGGGCTGAACTCGAAATGTACGTTGCAAATCCTTCGGAGCAGACCGTATTGATTCTGCAACTCAAATCGTTTCCTTCGAACACCAATCTTTACAAAAAACTTGCCGCGTCGGGACTTCTCATCGAATCCAAAACGCCGACCGAGAAGGAGGTGCTGGGCTGGGTCATTCAGTGGTCGAAGCAGCAATACAAGACACATTGCGACAAAGTTGCCGCCGAAATAATTGTCCAGCGAATCGGCATCGAACACGGCACCGGCATACTTGATCAAGAACTTGCGAAACTTTCGTTGATGGTCACAGACCCCAAGAGGGGAATTACGCAAGAACTGGTCGAGCAGGCAGTTGGTTCATGGCGGGTGCGAAAGGTGTGGGACATGTTAGATGCTGCACTGGAAGGCAAAACAGCAACGGCGATCCAACAACTGAATGCTTTGCTGTTGGCGGGCGAAGCGCCTACTGGAATCCTCGCAGCAGTAGCAGCAACGCTTCGGAAACTGGCGATGGCAACGGAACTCATATTGGATGCCGAACGCCAAAATCGCAAAATATCGGTTCGTTCCGCACTGGAGAAGGTAGAAGTGAAGAGTTTCGTTCTCGGTAAAACTGAAAAACAGTTGGTCCAACTCGGCAGACACCGCGGAGCAAAATTGTCCGATTGGTTGCTCCAACTTGATCTCGACTTGAAGGGGGACAGCAGAACCAAAAAACGGTTGCTCTTGGAAACATTCATCGTCAAACTGTCAGCAGCAAAGTTGCGAGGAGGGTAGTGCCGTGTCAACCCCAGAACAGAGGACAAAAACTGTTAAATTGGCGACTTTTGCGGTTCAGCGTCTGTAAGCACTTGCTCGACCACCTTTTCGGGAAAGTGCTTGCCGCCCTCAATGAATGTCCCGGAATTTACCGCCTCGGTATCCATAAACGTGTCTAGTTCCTCGTGTTCCGGTATCTCATCGGCAGGTATCTCGCCGACAGACGGCTTAACAGCAGGAATTTCAACGATAATGATCGGTTTGGGAACACATAAGCGGTCAAGAAAAGTGTCTGTCCAGGGGGCTTTCTTTTCGAGCCAATCGCGTCCTTGGTTGAGTCGGTCTTGGAATACTACAACACGAACGACCAGATTGAGTGTCGTTTTCCAATCGGGTGGTCCATAACCGAGCCGAACAAATAGATAGCAACCAAGGATAACATTGATCGCCATAAACAGAGTAGCGGCAGGTATTAACAAAAGCCAAGTTATCATGTCACGTTTATTGTAACATAAATCAGACGGCAGACGGCAGCCCCAGCCGGTGTGCAAGTTTGGTTCTTGCAAGGAAAGCCGATATTCCGGGTTGTTCTGTCCGCTACACTTCATTGCGCTCCCGGCTTTCATCCACAAAATTAGGCGGACGAGGCAGCAGTGTTCAATTCGCCGGGACATTCAACGATGGTCTGGGGATTGTCGGCTGTACCGGCTCTACTCTGTCGGAATCCGCATCGCCAAGCAAACTATCGACTTGGATTCCGCCGTCTGCTCCAGAAGTTGCACTCGGCATCGTTAATGGCAGTGTATCGACAATCTCAAGCGGTCGCGGTGTGCTCGCCTCTTCATTCATCGTCTCAAGGGCTGTTGCAATCCCTTTCGGGTCCAAGTCCTTGGTAACATTGCAGATGTCCTGTGTACAGGCACAAGGATTCCGGTTGCAGAATTTGCATGTGTAAGCAAAGGAAACTTGTCCTGCCATTCCGGGTGTATCACATCCACATGGGTCTCTGTAACACAAGCCGCACGACCAGCGGAACGTAAATGGTCGATTGTACGCCGCAAACGACGACGGATTCCATGTAGGTCGATAATGCGGTGCAGGATTGTAATAGACCGGAAATTTCCTCGCTCCGTTATTATGCCAATCCAAAACAGGTCTCGGTATCACAGACAGATGCCGCGGCTCACGGTACGGATTGAATTCTCCTCTAGGACCGTATCCGGTATCGGCATGTTCGCACGGATCGCTCCGGTGTTCTCGGCAGGAATCACACGTTCCACACGGTTCGTCCCCTGCCGTTAAATCACAGGAACTGCTCATGTTTTTGCTTCGAGGCTGAACGCAGTGCCGACAGAGCGTTTTTTCGCAAGGAAAACCTGCCAGACACAATTTACAAGTCCTGCACGGGGTCATCGGGTCTTCCAAACAGAGCGGACACGGCGGCTGCTCATTCTCTTGCATTCCCATTTTCTGCATGTGTTGTTCCCAGAGTATCCGTTGCTGCCGTTCTTGTTCGGAAATGCCGGCTTGTCGGTCAGGTGCAACAGCCCTTGCCGGTTCCCCCTGCATAATGAAGGGGCGCACACCTATCGAGCGCGGGTCAGGATAGCGAAACGGCATTTCTTCCCTTTCCGGTGGATAACCCTGTGCTGCACTGTAAGCCAGCACAACAAACGCTAGAAAAACAACGATGACGTTACCCCCTTGGCGAAGGAAAACTCTGCTGAGAAGAGACATTGTTCGAAAACCGGTTGGAGTGTAATCGTCCGATAGGTTTGCGTACAATAAGAGCGTAACTGCCCACCGGCATAGAAGTGTAGCATGTCATGAGCAAAAAACATGTCTTTCGGGCATTTTATCGAGGGAGTTTCCCTCTCTGACCTGTTATAAACGTCACGACCGTTTTATTCTGATGCTCTCTTGGGCAAGTCACACCGCCAGGCGGGACTTGTTTTTGTCTATTTTGCCTATTGTCCCCAAAGCCGCAACCCGAGAAGGAGGTATCTTTTTGCCCCGGTAATCCAGTGTTTCGGATTTTGTCGGTTTGTTACCGTTTTTCCTAATGGTTTCATTGTAGGAAGTACGATAATCGTACAGAAGGACTCCCGTTTTCCCTTCCAAGGATAGGTCGGTTGGGGGAAATGGGTATGATATAAGGAGAATAGCATTGAAACCAACATCGAACAAACTTCGGGGCTTTGTTGCCGCGACTCTGGGGCTGACGGTAAGTCTCACTCTCCCGGTTGTGTTTTCTGGACACGTTCTTCTTGCGCAGGCAGTCCCTTCGCAAAATGCGGCGTTTCGGGATCCTTTTCCAGTTTCCGCCTCTGTTGCACCCCCGCAAACCGTTCCGCCAGAAGTACGGCTTAGGGCATCGCAAATGTTGCACGCAGCACGGAAGGCGGTCGCAAGCAGAGACATCGCTACCGCCGAAAGACTCGTCAGCGAAGTCAACGCAATGCAGTTGACTTATCAGGAAAATGAAGACCAACCTGCCCTGGTGCAACGCCTCATCCAACAGCATCGGCAAATGATGGAAATGCGGCAAGCCCAGGGGGATGCCGAACACGTTCGGCGGCAATATGCACAATTCAATCTGGTACAAGCACACACGATGCTCCTGCGTGGCGAACTGGATTTAGCCGTGCAACTCACGCAAGAAGCGGCAAACCAAAGAGTTCAATACAGCCAGGCAGACCGAGAGTCCGGCTTGGAACCGAATGTGATGGCACAGCAAATCAATGATGCCCGACGCGTTCGGGTTGCTTTGGAGACTCCTGCCGTTACCGTTCAGTCGCCGCAGCAGTCGTTGTCGCAAGCCGCTCAGGGACAACTGGAACAAGCAATTCGAACCTTGCAGGAAGCCAGAATGGCACTCGAAGCAGGGCAACTCGATCAGGCGGAACGACTTGTCCAAACTGTTGCCGCTTTCGGATTGTCGGAATCCGCTTTTCCGAACGGCAACACCCCCAATCGGCTTCGCAATGAAATCGCCGCTCGTCGTCAGGGGATCGTCCTCCAAACAACTCCGCAACCGGTAGTTGCGGAAACTCAGTCTGCTGTTCATCGACATTCGCAAGATCAATCACAGATATTGCAGACTGCCGCCGCAAATCATCCGACGCTTGCCCCGCCGATTCCCGTACCGGGCAGAACCACCCCGTTCATTGACGAGGCTGTCCGAAACCAACAGATAATTCAGTCGCAATTCGCTTCGGATGTTATTCAGCAACTTTCGGATGCCCGAAGACTGACTCAAGAGCAACGCAGGCCAGATGCCGCTTTGGACATATTGCACAATCTCAAGCGAAGAGTCGAACAGACACAGCAACTTGACACTTCGATGAAGCAGTCGTATTTACACCAAATTGACCGAGCGATTGAAGACACGGTCAGTTTCCGAAACCGATACTCGACACAGGCACGGCAAAATGAAATCAACGAAGCCGTTCTGGCGGAACTCCGACACGAAGCCGAAAGGTTTCAACACAGGGAAGAACAGTTGGCGGCAATGTTCCGAGAACACAAAAAATTGCTTGATGAACAACGTTTTGAAGAAGCATTGCGGATTGCTCAAAGGGCAAACGAAATTGCCCCCGACGAGCCGGCAGTGCAAATCATGTTGACTTTGTCGCAGTTTGCATGGAATGTCAATCGGAGCCACGATGTGAGAGACCTCAAGGCGATTGGGTTCAACGAGAATATGCTCGCCGTGGATCGTGCCTCAATTGCCCCGGACTTCTCACGGAGTTCGATGATTTTTCCTGATTCTTGGGCAGACATCACCCGAAGGCGGCAGGCGACAAATCAAGCACTCCAACAGCAGAGACCGGAAAGCGAGCGGCGGATTTTGCAACAACTGGACAGATCTGTTTCGCTAAATGTCGATCAGCCTCTCACTCTCGAACAGGCGTTGAACATGCTCTGTGGGCAAGTTGATCTTGTCCCCTTCATTGACCGGGCAGCATTTCAGGAAGCCGATATTCAAACGGGTATCATGATTACGATGCCTCCGGCGAACGGAATAAAAATGCGGAGTGTGCTCAGAACGATTCTCGACCAGCATGGTCTCGACTTTGTTGTAAAAAATGAGATCCTTAACATTACGACTCAACGCCGGGCACAAGGAGCAAAATATCCGTGGATGCACTATATTGGAGACATCGTCAATGATCTGCCGATGGAGCGGGAAGTCAATCCGATGGAAGATGCGATGTATCGGGCATGGATGCTGCAGGTCGGCAGCCGAGGCAACGCTGCCCAAAATCGAAATAATCAACGTTTGGCGGATACTCAGTTTCCAGTCAGCGCAAATGGCATGATGCCAAACTCTTCAGAGAGTGATCCGAATGTGCTTGCTCAATGGGGCGGCGGCGGAATGGGCGGAATGGGCGGAATGGGCGGCGGAATGGGCGGAATGGGCGGAATGGGCGGTGGAATGGGTATGGGAGGAATGGGAGGAATGGGCGGCGGAATGGGTATGGGCAGAATGGGCGGCGGAATGGGGATGGGAGGCATGGGCGGAATGGGAATGAGTTTCGGCAGCATCATGCAAATCATCCAATCGGTCATCGAACCAGACTCATGGTTTGATGGCGACGCATACATGGATTTCCACTTCTCTACCCAAAGTTTAGCCATTCGACAAACCGAGGAGGTCCATTCCCAAATCGAAGACCTTCTCAACCAGATCCGAAAAATGAATGACCTGCAAGTTGCTATCGAAGTGAGGTACATCTCTCTATCCGACAGTTTCTTTGAAAGGATGGGAACGAGTTTCGATGTGGTTTTCCGAAATAATGGTGCGTTCGGACGCGTTTCACAGTCACCCAGCAACAACATTCTCTCGGGCAGCGACGGTGAACAAACGGCTGTACAGACAACCCAAGCGAACAACATTGTCGTGGGATTAAGGGCGCCCGGTGAGTTTACGGTGGATGCGTCGATTCCTTTCCATCAGGACAGTTTCGGCATAACCATTCCAGCGTTCGGCGGCTACAATCCGGCGGCGGGTATCAGCACTGGATTCGCCTTGTTAAGTGATATTGAAACCTACTTCTTCATCACGGCAGCACAAGGAGACCAGCGGAGCAGCGTGATGGAAGCACCCAAGGTGATGCTTCAAAACGGACAAATGGGTTCGGTCTCGGATTATACGCAGATGCCTTTTGTTACCAGTGTGGTTCCGGTGGTTGCTGATTTTGCTATTGGTTATCAACCGATTATCACGACCTTGAATCAAGGAAACGTCTTGCGTGTGCAAGCGACAGCATCGAATGACCGACAAAGCGTCCGGTTGGCATTGAATCCGCTATTTACCACTCTTGTTAGAGTGGAGACCTTCAGGTTTGTCGGCGACGATGAGCAAAGCGAGGAAACGCAGTCCACTCGGGACGACGCATCGGCGATTGCTCCTGATCCGCGTTCGACTAGCCGGAGAACAACGACATCTCGATCTGGTATCACAATTCAACAACCGATTATTGCGAATTTCAGTGTACAAACGACGGTGACTTGCCCCGACGGCGGAACGGTGTTGCTCGGCGGTATTAAGCGGCTGAGCGAAGGACGGATCGAAGCGGGAACGCCTATTTTGAACAAGATACCGTACATTCAGCGTCTCTTCGCCAATACGGCTATTGGACGGGACACGCAAAGTGTTATGATTATGGTAACGCCGCGGATTATCATTCAGGAAGAGGAAGAAAACTTCATCACGGGAGGCACTCGACCGTAGTGTGGGGGTTCAGATCCGCAAGGGTAACGTAGCGGACCTTGCGGATAGGTATATTACCTTCCGGCGGAAGCCTTAGCCTCCCGCTCTTGCGCTGAATAATTCTTGCCATGAATAATTTTATCTACGATAACCTCACCAACACAACGTGGACGCACCCCTTGAGGAGTCGTTGCATAAGTGTTACACTTGGGGATCTGAAGAGAGTTGTTTGCTGACGTTGAGCAGTAGAACTTCCAACTTCGTCCTTAACCAATCAAATACTTTTATGAAAACAACACATTGGATCATTTTTTCAGCCCTTCTCGGTCTTGTATGTTCGGGTTGCGGCGGGCAACAAACACCTGAAGGTTTTCCACCGCTTAGTCCGTTGACCATTGTCATTCAAAATGGCGGACAGCCTGTGGATCAGGTGCCATTCCAACTTGTTCCTGAGAATGCTTCCGTGTCCTGGGGAGTTGCAGGTCAAACCGGTTCTTCAGGAGAAGGAGCGGCAACGACCTCTCAAGGAACATTTTCTGCCCGAGGGTGTCCAGAAGGAAAGTTCATAGTGCTCCTGACAGAGCCGACGCGTTTGACGGGATTGGAACTGACGGAAGAAGAGTCCCGAAGAATGACGCAAGAAGAATCGGATGCCCACGCGGCAAAACTCGCTGAAGCACGGCGCAATCGCCCCAGAATCATTCCCGAGGCTTTCAGTTCATCGGCAGCCCAACCTGTTATCGTGGACGTGGCGAAGGGAACTCAGAGAATCGTTTTGGAGTTGAGTGAGTATTGATAGCCTCTAGTGCTTTGTAAATATCAAAAATTGGGATTCGGCAATCGTAATCTTTCTTTGTGTTCCTTGTGTACCTCGTGGTTAAATTTCTTTGTTTTAACCACGAGGTACACAAGGGACACAAAGTAGGCACAAAGGGGAAAAGGTAAATTGTTGCCGTGCCGCAGTATATGCTCTCCACAAAGGGCGTTGTTGACAGTGGGAAAACCGGGTAGAATACTGGTTCGACGTGTTGCATCACATGGCGACGCAAACACACACTATGATCAGCAGAACGTTATCGCACCCGGACAACGAAACGAGAGCGTCCGGTGGAAGGAATGTACGCCGGATACACTGTCGAGCCGATATTATCGGCGGAATTTTCGTTGTCGCCTGTGCTGTTGCGTTGTTCGTTGCCGGCTTGACAGTGTATCGTCAGACAACAGACATTGATCCGGTACACCCTGACTATTCCGAACTGGACGAAAACAGTGCCACCTATTGGACTGACCGAATCCAGATCGACATCGCCACAGCGCAACAATCCGCCGACTCGGAAGATCTTCGCCACCGCCGTCTTCGGACATTCGCAAATCAAACAGTTACTGACGCATTGACTATTTCGTCGCCGTATTTTCGGGCACAAGCCGTTACTGGTATCGCAATCGTGTTGGCACAGCACGACATTAACATCACGTTTAACAGCCACTTACAGCGGCTTGGCAGCACCAGTTTAGTTGCGTCCATGCGAGCCCGGGCGATGATTTCTCAAGTACTCATGCATCTTCGGCTAGGCAATGTTTCTGCCGCTCAAAGTACGATGCAACAATACAGCCAATTGGCAATAGAAACCGATCTCAAATTAAATTCCCCGCTCAATGAAGAATCTTTTTTCGGCGCAGTTACCGCACTGCACCTCCTCAACGACCAAGACGGGCTTTACGAACTCTTCAATCGTCATTTGACTTCCAGTGCCGTCGTTGGATTCGATCAGCAAATGCGGGCGTACCGCTTGATAGTCGGCGAGCAAATCCGAGTCGGTATGGCATCAGAAGCACTGGAGACGGCGCAGCGTATTCGCAATCACGTCGAATTGGCAAGGGCGTTGGCACTCTTCCTGCAATACTCTGCCCGACCGCCGACGATCATTTCCGCCGAACCTTCAATGCTAGAACTTCTTGAATATCCGTTGGCGGAACCACCGTTGATTCCCGAAGCGGCAGATCAAGCCGCCAACGCAATTTTTCATTATCTCGCCGAAAACCAAGAGATCAACGCTCAGGCTGCTCTATTGCAGCGGATTGTGTCCTCGCGTCTGGCACTTGACACACCGCTGCTTGAAATTTTTCGGCAGTCTCTCCTTGACAGTGCAGTGCTCGATGAGATGGTCAAGCAACGGCTGCTCAGGTATCTTGATGTTTCCGAGTCATCCGTACATCAATCTGCCCCGACGGCTGACGATTGGACCATGGCAGGTGAAATCATTCATGTCGAAATAATGAACATCGATCCCACGCCATTGCGTACTCGATCCGATCAGCGATGGATTCAAGTGCTGCTCGCCATTGCTCAGGGGCATCAATCAATCCGGCGTTTCCATGATGCCGACCGGGTTCTGCAACAGGCATTCATCGCTGCACAGAGATTTGTTGAACCTAATATCCGCTTCCAACTGTTACAACGGATTGGAGAACAGCAAATTACCATTGGTTCGATTGCCGACGCGAAGGAAACCTTCGCAGTCATCGCGGCGGGAGCAGATCAACAGCAAAAGAGGGAACTGGCACGGCTTCAAATTATTGCTCGTCTGTTCGATGACGCGTTGGCGACTCTTTCGAGTATTGAGTTGCCGGAGGATCGGGAATCTGCTTGTTCCTTTTTGTTACGGGAGCAAATTCGCCTAAACGATATTCAGGGTGCCGAAAGAACATTCTCCTTGATGCCTCAAGGGGATGCAAAAACGGAAGCCCACAGCCGCTTGAACATCGCTAGAGAACAAGCAAGCCGTGAGGATTTTAACGCTTTCAGAATCTCCGTCCCGGAGGGGGAGAGCCAAGATTGGGAACGATATTGTATCGGACTGATCCAACAGGGGGTTCTGCGTCTTGCAGACCAATCGGCAAGATACATTAACGATGTGCAAAAACGTACTGATATTCAAACCCGAGTTGCCCGGGAATACCTGTCTCTCTATCAGACGTTCAACGATGCAAATGATCCAAGCCGTCTAATTCGGCAAGGGCTTCTGCAGTCGTTTGTATTGCTGGCGGAGCGCATGGAGCAACCGGTTGTTCAGGCGGCTATCTTGACTGAGTTGCTGATGTATCTTGCCGAACAGTTGCAGACAGAGGAAGATCGAGCAACCGCAAAGCGGCTTTGGTCGCTGGCAATGACTGCTTGTCGAGAAATTGCCGAGTCGGGCAAAAAGGCAACGTTGTTTGCCCGGCTGATCGTAGTCAAAAATATGTTGGACAATCCCAATCTGGCGAAGAAAACACTTCCGCTTTTCACAAGGGCAACGGAACCGTCGCTGTATGAGGAAAATAACCGGCTGATCGAAGAGTGCCTCGATCTCATCAATCTGTTGGGGAGTGAAGAAGAACAAGTCTATGCGTGTGTGTATCTTGCGAGAGCACTCACACAAATTGACAGAATTCAATCGGCACAGGCATTGCTTGACCACGCACTTGGTATTGCAATAAACGTTTCTAATCAGGAAGAGACGGTGTCGATGCTGCTCTCGCTGGTTCCGGTGCTCCGTGATCTGAACTCAGCGGATGAAATAACGAACATCTATCGTTTGGCGATTGATAAGGTCATCTTTGAATTCACAAATCGGATTTCTAATGTCGATGAGTTTGAATGGCGAAAAAGGGATTCGGACATCGAACGGATTGTTCGGTCGCAAATGGAAAATGGTTTTCTGGACGATGCGGTCGAGTCCGCGAATCGGTTGAACGAACCGATGCTGCGTGACCGCTTGCTCCGGTCGGCAGTGTATTTTTATCTTGACTTTGAGAACATCGAACGGGCTGAACTGGTCGCCCAACGGATGGCGGCAAGGGAAATAAAAAATAATGTGTTGCAAAACATTCAGACATTCAAACGGCGGCATCAACCGCAAACGCCGTGACTGACACTGCACAAGAGCGAAAGGCTGTATGTCTGCCGGCTTTGCGCAGGTCTCCTACGGACGCTGACTCAGAAATACTGCCAATTGAGGGTCAATTTCGATTCTCGATTGTGTTACGTCAACATTGCTGCCGCCGTGTAAACTGCGGATCCGTAATGCAAGGTAGAATGGCTTTAAGTCTTCAGGCGACAGATACCACCAGTACTCGCCGCTGTTCGGCAAGTTGATCGCTATCGGGAGCCATTCTCTCTCAGTCGTGTTTTCAGGCATACTGCTTCGCAACACATCAATTTGGGCTTCATGCCGCAGTTGTTCGTCGCCAGTGTTCCACCGCACCACGATTTGCGGTCTCGTGGCTGCATTGTTCAAACTGATGCCGACAATGCTTCCGGCGGGGGCACCTACAGAGACATTCGGAGGGACGGGAGTATTCGGCGCAGCGTGCGCTCTGTCGGTCGCAACCTGCTTGCTCGATGTGCTTCTTGAGAAGACCGGTTGTACATCCATAAAAGAACTCATTCCACTCAACAAATCGCTCAACAGTTCCTCTTCACAATTCGATGCCGCTTCTGCCGGATCAAAGCCGGGGAATTTCGGTGCTAATATCTGTCCGGGTCTTTCGATACGTGCGCTTTCTGGTGCAGCAACAGGTTCGTTGGTCTGCGACTCCACAACGGTTGCCGGTTGTGCGGGTTGTGTTGGCTGTGTCGGTTGCGGTCTCGCTATATTTTCAGGGCGGAACCGTCCCGGTCTCGGTGGAACGACGGGACCCGATACGTTCAGCGAAGAAGGGGGCGCAATCGCAGGATTTTTGGTATCGACCAATACCCGCAGTTCTGGATGAGTCGGCATTGAATTGGCGTTTCCGGTCAGTGCTATCGTCCGAAAGACAAACCAATATTCTCCGTCGCCGTTGGCACGAAAAGCAAACTTACCCGTCTCCACGGGTTGCCGGGCAACAAGTGTCCAGCGTTTGCCTTGATCTTGCGAAACGAAAAGTTCGACCTCTCGAACATGAGCGGCCGCTCCGCCGATCTCGAAAGGAATCGTGAAGTTCGACACGTTAACCGGTATCAACGGCGGAAGAGCATGTTGCCCCAAGACGGACGGCGAAAGACCGACGAGGGATACGCAGAAAAACCATGAGGCGATAGATGGGGGGAAACTTACTCGATTCACACTTGAAATTCAATACGGGGGGCGGCGTCATCAGTAACGTATTCGTTCAAACGAGTTGGTTTCTTGGAGGAAATCAGGGTTTTTCGCTCAGGTTTTCACAGCATCCTGCCGGAGGTGCCAATCGCAGCGATTTTGACAGGGACTTGCGCAGACGTTTTGTTATTGCCGTGTTGAAGTATAATTCCCCTCCTTTGGCGGGATGTCGCACAGCGGCGGGGTGGTTCCCATCCATTGCAAAACTTGCAGTCGGACTGTCCCGCCAATTTTCGCCCCTTGCATACTGTTGCTTTTGCAACGGGCAGTTCTGCAAAATTAAGCGTGTAGTTCGGACTGCAATAATCCGAGGCACCCCGCCATTGTTGCCCGATCCCTTGCGAACCGAAAAAGAGCGTTCCCTTGCCGAACGAGTCCCTGTGTTGCGTTCTGCTGTGTTTCTT
>Ga0099364_10008191_pt1 | contig 14754 bp, 12 predicted proteins | sample TergutTh196P3_FD_73070 | JGI IMG/M metagenome (GOLD analysis project Ga0099364, IMG submission 73070) | Microcerotermes parvus P3 segment gut microbial communities from Pointe-Noire, Republic of the Congo - Th196 P3 | ecosystem: Host-associated > Arthropoda: Insects > Digestive system > Gut ... | reverse complement strand
CATCGGCGCGGCAACGTCAAACGGCATGTTGCGCTGCTGAATCGTTTGCCGTAAAAAAATGTCAACGGCTTCGTTCATGTCCAGTCCCAGCGACGCAAGTACGTCCTGCGCCTGGGCACCAATTTCGCTGTCAATACTGATGTTCATAGTTGTTTCGCCGATTGAAAACCTCGTTCATTGTACCTTATCGTTAGCAGAGCCGCAATCTTTAGATTGCGCAAAATGATTCGCAATCTAAAGATTGCGGCTCTGTTGTTTCCGTTATTGTAGCCGAAACCGAAAGAGAGAGAATGATAGCCCTAACAACATCCGCCGCCTAATTTGCCAATAATAGTGATGCCAACCGGTATAAAAATGAAGGGATACATCGACACGAACATCCCCAGTACGGAAAAAACTTTTCTAGTACGAGGTTGATGAACACCAACAATACCGAGAACAAAAGCCGCCAATGCCGCAAGAAGGCAACCCCAGAGTCCAAAATTGATGGCGACAAATGACAGCGGTTCCACCTGATACCAAGTGTCGGGATTCTTATAGGTTTCGGAAAACGTTACAACCTGACAAACATGAACGCCAAAAAACACGCAAAACATAACAAGCGAATAGACGGCAAGCCTACATGAAATAACACCGCATAACGAGTGCGGCAATCGTTCTTTCTGCGGCGGCATGGTCTCACTGGGGGACATTGTTGTATGTATTGATTGAAGGTTTTGTTCATTGTAACATACATTCACGTCATCTTTGGAAAATTGAGACGAGTACGCAATACATGCCAGTATGTCTTCTTTTTCGACACCGGAATAATCATCGAGCAATTCGTCGATTGTTTCTCCGCTTGCCAGCCGGTCGAGTATCAGCGAGACCCAAATGCGAGTACCGCTGATGCAGGGCTTGCCGAAACAAACGTCGGGAGAAATGCTGATCCGTTCTAGGAATGTTGGACTCACATGTTGACTCATATTTTCACCCTATCACATTGAGCGCAACTTTCAATCGTAGGGTGCTAAATTTCCTTTCCCGCAACCTAAAGATTATAGCTCTGTGAACATAACTACCGGTTAACTTCTATTCCAAAAGAAAAACGCGGCGGCTCTTCGACGGTTTCCTCCGGGGATTGTTTTTCGTCGGGCAACTTCATATCATCGGGCGGAGGCGGAATTCTCCGCTGGTCAGGCAACGTACTAGGAAAATCAGGTCGGATTCCTTTCGGACAGCCAATAGTAGGCACAATGCCCCCAAGCAGAAGAATCATCGCCGCCGCCGACTTTCCCAAAAAGGTACGCCGGTACATCTCCGGCACATCTGTTTGTTCAACGATTGCCGAAAGGTGTTCTTTCGGAAAGGTTTGCAGCATCGCTTGTTCGGCAGGTTCCAATTCGAGTTTAATGGACGTTGCCGCTTGACTCGGATCATCAAGAAGCAGTTCTCGAAACTTTTCATCGACTGCTGCTTTTTTGAGCAACACTTCGATTCCGCGTGGAATTTGTCCTACGGGTTGTCCACTGCCGGGTGGGCGACCGCCGACGATGGTCGTCCGCACGGATTCCTGTTCGACACTTTTCGGCACGTCGGCACGAAACTGCGCCGCTCCATTGTGGGATTGTTCTGACATGTAGCATCTCCTCGAACCCTCTGGGGGATGTCCCACGATTGTACCACCTGTTGATCCGCATGTACAGCCGCGTTTTTGGCTTGCACAGGAAACACATTACCCGATTTTGGCTTTCAACTCATTGATGAGATTGACGGCTTGACCGATTTCCGCTTTCTGCCGCTCCGGTTCGGCAGGAATCTCCCGCTCAATCGTCAACGCTCCCTTATAGCCGATTTCGTGCAGAATCCGCAAAAATTGTTCGGCATCCACCTCGCCCGTACCAAAAGGCACCTCGCAACCCCAATCCACACCCGGCGTACCCGTAGTTGCCGTTCCGTCTTTGCAATGCACACTACGAATCCGGCTGCCGACCATCCGCAACGCATCCAACGGCTTGCCAATGCCGTAGAGAATCAAGTTTGCCGGATCGAAATTGATGTAAAGATTCGGACGCTGAACATCGTCCATAAATCGCAAAAGCGCATCTGCCTCCTCTTGTCCGGTCTCCAGATGGAGTGCCTGACCATTCTTCGATAGATGATCGCAGAGCAACCGAGTCGTTTCGACGATGCCGGTGTATTCCGGCGATGTCCGGTCATGGGGAACAAAACCGATGTGTCCGCCGATGACGGACACGCCCAGTTTGGCAGCGAAATCGGCAATTTCGTAGGATTCAGCAAGTCGGGCAGCGCGGGTGGCTTCGGGAACGAGACCGACCGTTTCGGCTGTTCGGGCTATCGATTCGTAGGTTTCCCCTTCATAGCCGAGAAAGACTGCCGTAACGGTAATGCCGTATTCTTGAAGTTTTTGGGTGAACGCTTTGGCGTTCTCGTCTGTCCGGCTCTCTTTTGCTGGTGTGTGCAGTTGGATCGTTTTGATACCGAGTTCCCGCACGACTTCGAGCCGCACGCCAAGTCCTGCGTCAATACTTGCGAATACGCCAATGGGATTCTCCATCATTGTTCGTTCTCCATGAAATGGGTGTTTGTTTTCAACGCGCAGTATTATAGACGAGAGAAGGGGCGGTTGCAAGGGCTCCGTTGGAGCAAACGACTTCCCGTAGAAATTGTCCGTAATGAATCCATTGACGACAATCGTTCCACCCGATAAAATTAGGTTCGCGGCGAAAGCACAAACACCCCCCAAAGGAGTTAATCCCATGAAACATTCGCTACCGATTCTGCTGTTGCTCTGGGCACCGGCAATGACACTGTTTGCGGCAGACACTGTGGAGTCGCCGCTCGAAGCCGATGTGATCTTTTGTATCGGCAACCCCGACGCACGTTGCGCCGAGTTTGCCCTCGCCCAGAGCGGCGGTTATCCGGCGTATCCCCAAAAGTTTCCGAACGGAAAAATCGAATACGTCGTCGGTACAAGCAAGCCCGAAAACGATTGGGCATTCGTTCATCCTGCTCCCATGGATCGCAGTTGGGCAAAAGGAGAACCGACTCACCCATTTGTGATCAAGTTTGATGCACAGGCGAACACCGTACCCTTGACCTTCGTGATCGGATACATCGCCACACTCGACGACCGGATGTCGCAAACCGAAGTCACCGTCAACGGCACCGCACTGCCGACGCAGGTTCCCCGCCCCGTCGGAAACGGCAACATCGTCCATTCTCCGACACAGCGCGGCAGACCCGGTGCGATGCTCTTCACGATTCCCGCCGGCTCCCTCAAAAACGGAACCAACGAAATCACGATCCGGCTCCTCGACAAGAGTTGGATCCTGTACGACTACGTTGCTCTCCGAAAAGAAAACAAACCGCTTGCCGTCAAGGAACCCAATCTGCTGGCAAAGTTCCAGACAGGAGACAACGCTCCGATGGCAGATGTCAAAGAAATTCTCTTTGCCGTGCGGATCGACAATCACGAACACTGGTACGCCAACTTCGGTTATCCTATCGAAGATGATACTCTGCATCCTTACCGCGCACACGACGGTTCTTTCCACAGTGGAAAGCCCGACCCTAGCCCGAAGGGTGCCGGAATGTTGGGAATACTCAATCTGGAAACCAAAGAGGTACGATACATTTTCAAAGACGAAGACGGCGGAGCAGTACGGGATCCGATCATTCATTACGACGGCAACAAGGTGCTCTTTTCGTATCGTCCCGGCGGTACGAAGTTTTATCATCTTTACGAAATCAACATCGACGGTACCGGTTTGAGACAACTCACCGACGGCAACTACGACGACATTGAACCGATTTACACGCCGGAGGGAAATATCATCTTCGTTTCCAGCCGGGCAAAACGTTGGGTGCAGTGCTGGATGACGCAGGTTGCCATTCTGTACGGTTGCGATGCCGACGGAAACAACATCCAAATGCTTTCGGGAAATGTCGAACATGACAATACGCCCTGGATGCTTCCCAATGGACAGGTCTTGTACACCCGTTGGGAGTACGTTGATCGGTCGCAAGTCCATTATCATCACCTTTGGATTATGAATCCCGACGGTACGCGGCAGATGGTCTTTTACGGCAATCTTCATCCCGGCATGGTGTACATTGATGCCAAACCGATCCCGAACAGCGAAAAGGTGGTTGCCTCCTTCTCTTGGGGACACGGCAGAGCGGAACACGCAGGCAGCATTGGGATCATTGATCCGCGCGGAGGACCGGATAACCAAAGTGCCGCAAAAGTCATCTCGTCCGACCGAACATTCCGCGATCCCTGGGCATTTTCGGAAACCGCCTTTCTCGCCGCGAGAGATGCACAGATGGTTCTCGTGGACGGCGACGGACAAGAGCAAATCATTTACGAATTGCCGGAAGAACTACGGCAAAAAAGTTTGTGGCTGCACGAACCGAGACCGATCATTCAGCAAGAGCGGGAGCGGGTTATCGGAGCGATGACCAATCCTGCCAAGGATACAGGGCAGTTGCTCCTGATGGATGTCAACATCGGACGAAACATGGAAGGGGTAGAGCGGGGAGAGATCAAAAAGCTGCTCATCCTCGAAACACTGCCGAAGCCGGTAAACTTCACGGGCGGTATGGAGCCGATGTCTTACGGCGGTTCTTTCACGATGGAACGCATCGTCGGTACCGTGCCGGTGGAAGAAGATGGTTCCGCGAACTTTGAACTCCCCGCTACGCGGTCATTCTTCTTTGTGGCACTGGACGAAAAAGACAGGGCGGTCAAGCGGATGCAATCGTTTCATACCGTCATGCCCGGCGAAGTTACGGCGTGTATCGGTTGTCACGAAGAGCGGACGGAGATGATGCAAATGGGAAGAGTAACAACGGCATCGAGGCGACCGGCGAGTCCGATTACGCCGATTGCCGATTTTCGCGGTGTCGGTCCCATGGGGAATGTACTGTCCGTACCGACGGGAATTCCCGACGTGATCGACTATCCGCGTGATATTCAACCGATTTGGAATGCCCATTGTATCGAGTGCCATTCCCCCGACAAACGCGAAGGAAACTTCAACCTGTCCGGCGGCAGAGGACCGATGTACTCGATCAGTTACTCCAACATAATGGCACGCACGCACAGTGCTTTGGAAAATGAACGCTACGGCAAAGAGACGTTGGTTGCGGACGGTCGAAACCGGGCATTGGGGAATTATCCGCCGCGAACCATTGGAAGCGGTGCCAGTGCGCTTTACACAAAGTATTGTCAGCCGGAACATTACGGCGTTGAACTTTCGGAGCGGGAAAAGGCGTTGGTTCGTCTTTGGATTGAGACGGGAGCGACTTATCTTGGTGCTTACGCCGGTTTGGGCAGCGGAATGTTAGGCGGTTATTATCGAAACACGTTGGATCGCAGAGATTTGGACTGGGCAGAAACCAAAGCGATGCAGGAGGCGATGAAGAATAAATGCAGTGCTTGCCATACCAGCGAAAAGCAGTTACCGATTTCTGTGTCGGACGAAATTCGGCATACTTGGTGGGTTTATCCTAATGGTCCGAATGACAGCCGCCGGAAGTATTCGCGTCATCTGTTTTTCGATTTGACGCAGCCGGACAAGTCTGTTTTGTTGCTTGCTCCGTTATCGAAAGAGGCGGGCGGCTACGAAGCGTGCGGCAGTGCGGTGCTGACGGGCAAGGATGATCCGCATTATCAAGCGATTCTAGCCGGTATTGAACGTGCAAAGATACGGCTTGACGAGGTGAAGCGTTTCGACATGCCGGGCTTTGTGCCTCGCCCTGAGTACATTAGGGAGATGAAGCGGTATGGCGTTCTCGCTGCGGATCATGATCCTTTGGTGCCGGTAGATGTGTACGATTTGGAACAGCGGTACTGGCGTTCGCTTTGGTATGAACTGCAATGATGTCCACAGAGCCCGACGCGTTCACAGAGCCCGGAGTGGAAAATCCGATGTGAGACCGAAAACGCCATATCTACCGATATGGGCTCTGTTTGTTCAGCATTAAAATTTTCCCGCCAAGACAGTAACAACAGAAAGGAACTTTAACATGAAAACAACCATTCATTTTCCATTGACTTTCATTACCGCATCTTGCTTGCTTTTCCTTGCGCAAGGGTGCAATCAAGAACACGATCACCGCCCTGCCCTGCAAAGCGGATCAGGGCATGTCCACCAACTGAAGTACAACGAAACGGTCGTTGAATTTCCGGGACACAGATACTCCATGGAAATCATTGATGAAAAGGAAACCACCGGCTTGGTAACGGCATTCCTCACGGACGCACACTTTGATCCCGTCGAAGTTGACGCAACGGAAGTACACTTACACTTCGTCATTGAGGGTCAGCCGAAAACGTTTACGTTGACACGCGTCGAGCAGGAAGAGTGCAAACCGGCAACGTTTACGCTTATGGATATGGAACTGGCAACGCTGAACCGCGAAGGCTGGCAGGGGGAGGCGACGGCTTCGGTCGAAGTCGACGGCAAACCGTACAATGCGAAGTTGGTCAAGGTCGGCGGCGGACACGTCCACGGTCCCGATTGCAATCATTGAGAAGTTAGGAGTTAGAAGTATAGAAGGAAATTGTACAGTTCCGTCGTTCGTGCCGCAGAGCCCGACACATAAGCAAGGAATTACAGAGCCCGACGCGTAAGCAAGGATTCGGACGACACCGATTCCGCTTGGTTTGACAATGCGGTACTGATTCGGATTCGATAAGTGACTCTCACTTAAAAATCTCCATCAGTTGGGCTTTCCAGTCCGCTTCGTCGTTCGTGGTTAGGAGAGCCTTACCGTCCTTGTCCGCCAGTACAAACGTGGGCACAACCTCAATGAGATAAAACTCTCCATATCTCGGTTGATTTCCTCTCATCGTCAACGCCTCCGAAAGGATAATCCACGGCACTTCCTTCTCTTCGACAAACTTTTTGACCGTGGCAACAGGATCGGTTCTTGGGTCTTCGCCGATATACACCGAAACAATTTCCAGTCCCTTGTCGTGATATTTTTTGTAGGTTTCAATCATACTGGGAATCTGTACGGTACACGAAGGACACCACGTCGCCGTAAATTGCACCAGAACGTACTTTCCCCGAAGACTCTCCCAGTTGAAATCCTTGTTATCCAGTGTTTTGCCGTAGAGTTTCGGATCAACGCCGACGGCAAATTTGAGTATCCTGTTCAATAAATTGATCTGTGTTCTTTTTTCTATTTCCGGCAATGGACACTGCGGCAACTGAATGTACGCGGTCAACTCTCTGGCAATCTGTTCGGCAGAGACTTTATGCAGGCGGGCAACCTGAAATCCCAACGCAGCGATCTCCGGCAAAGATACATGTTCGTTGCCCAGCCACGTTTTCAATTCGGTTTTGAATGTTTCCAAATTTTCAGGTGTGATCTCCGCCTCTTGTGCTTTTTCACTGAACAGAAAAAACCGACCGAGATGGAGCATGGTTGTACGAACGTCCGTTTTATCTTTCGCCTCTATTTCTTTGAGGAATGTTTCCAATGGGGCACCGGCTGCCTTTGCTCCTTTAAGGTCTATTTGAGTGACCAAAAAACGGAACCGCCACTGCTCTACAACATCTTTGGTTTCCTCCATCGCAGCTGCTTCTTTGAGGAAGTTGTCTATTTTTTGTTCGGCTCCTTCGCTGTCCGTCCGCATTTGATACATAAGAGCGGAAAATTTCATGCCGCGGGCACTTCTTTTCTCTATGAGGCTTTCGGCGACTTCCAGCAGTTCTTCGCTTGCCGACGAGAAAATCTCAGCAAGCGCAACGGTTCGTTCTTTAGGGGTAAGGGAAAATTGATCGAGTTTGGCGATTTCGCTGTTGTAGTGGGCGACAATGCTTCCATATGTTTTGGCATCCCGGATCCGCACTTGCGGTTCGTTTTGTGCCCGTATCGGCGCGAGAATGAACAGTGAAAGCAGACATAAGACGACGGCAAGAAGGTTTCGGAAAGGCATAAGGAACTCCTGCTACAAGGGACAACAAGGAACGCACCGATTGTAGCATGAAGTGCGGACGAGGGCAAGGGCGGCTCTAAAAATACCTTTCAGAGCCGCAACCGGAAGCGATGCTGAATTTTCAGTACCGCGACCTTCCGGTTGCGGCTCTGATGTGAATAATTAGAGGTCCCCACAAGTCTGTCACATTTCAAACAGCGTTGGAGCAACGTTATGCAGTGAGTTTTTTACATAATTTTGGATGTTTTTTGCTTCGGACATCCGTATCGCATTCCGGGCGATCATCGTACAATACTCAAGAGAGACGTGCCGGCATATCTGTTTCAGCCGGGCAATACTGTTCGGAGCGCAACTGATCGTCCGCAATCCCAGTCCTATCAATGTTACCGCACCGAACATATTCGAACCGATCTGCCCGCAAAGCGACAGCGGGATTTCGTTGCGTCTCGCTACATGAACCGTATGCCAAATCATCCGCAACACAGCCGGATCATCCGCATTGAATAAATGATTAACACTACTGTTTCCCCGATCCACCGCCAAAGTGTATTGCGTCAGATCATTGGTTCCGATGCTGTAAAAGTCGGCATCCTCCGAGAATCTGTCCAGCATCACCACAGCCGAGGGAACTTCGACCATCATGCCGACCTGTATGTCGGGATTGAAGGGAATTTCCGCTTCGCGAAGTTCGTCCATAATTTCCTGTACCGCCGTCCGCTTTGCCTGACGAAATTCCCTTACCGTCGAGATCATCGGAAACATAATGCGGACATCCCCGTAAACGCTTGCCCGGAGAATTGCCCGAAGTTGACATCGGAATAACGACCAGCGTTTCAAAGCCAACCGCACGCCGCGCATTCCCAATGCCGGATTAAACTCCCGGACAGACCCGATCCTGTCCGATGACTTGTCGTCGCCGATATCAAATGTCCGAATGACAACCGGTCGTCCTTGCATGGACTCGGCAACATGTTTGTACGCTTCAAAATGTTCCTCTTCCGTCGGGTCTTTATCCTGTACCAGATACAAGAATTCAGTGCGAAAGAGTCCGATTCCTTCTGCTCCGCGTTGGAGAGCATTTTCGGCTTCTTGCGGGAATTCGATATTGGCGTGAATCGTAATTTCCACGCCGTCGGTTGTGATTGCCGGCACATGGCTGTAAGTATCGAGACTTTCGATCCGGCACGATTCTACGTCCTGGATTCTCCGATATTGCTCTAACGTTTCCTCGTTAGGACACGCTATGACACAGCCGCTGTTGGCATCAACGATGATCGTGTCGCCGCCGTCCACGTCGGCGATTAACTTGCCTGTTCCGACAACGCAGGGGATTTCGAGAGCCGCCGCCAGAATGGCTGTGTGCCCGACGGCTCCTCCCTGTTCTGTAACGATTGCCTGAATGAACCGCTTATCGAGATTGGCGGTTTCGCTGGGGGTCAAATTATCCGCGATCAGAATGACCGGCGAACTCAACTGATTGAGTATCTCTTTTCGTGCACCGAGGAGATGACGCAGAAGCCGCTTTTCAATGTCTCGGAGATCGTTGACCTTTTCGGCAATATAACTGTTTTCGATTTGCCGAAAAATGTCCATGTTTTTCCGCATGACCACCGTAACGGCATGTTCGGCGGAGAAAAATCGATTGCGGATGAGGGATTCCATTTCGCCGTGGAATGCCGGCTCCATCAAAATTTGCAGTTGGGCTTCAAAAATATCGGCAAAGGTTTGTCCAAGTGCGACTTTGGTTGATTCCCGATTGAGGATAATTTCCTCTTTGGCAAGATGGAGGGCGAGATGAAATCGCCGGATTTCGGCTTCAAACGCATCGGCATGGATCGTCTGTTCCGGGATTCGGAACCCTTCGGTAGCCTGTACAAAAGCCTTTCCGATGGCGATACCGGGCGAAACGGGAATTCCAAAGACTGTTTTCATCGGCTAATTGTAGAGCGAGAGCCGGTATCTACTGACCGTCCCCACAGTTATTCTAATTTTTGAAAATTGTAGCACAGGGGAAATGTCTTGTCAATATACGCGGTAAATCCCGCCTGCCTACGTGCCTACGACAACATTTTCCCGTTTTCTGATATAATGGAGGTACTATGCTGTCCTTTTCCTCGATTGAAAAAGCGTTAGAAGCCATAAAAGCCGGTAAAATCGTCATCGTCATGGATGACGAGGACCGGGAAAACGAAGGGGACTTCGTCTGCGCCGCTGAAACTGTTACCGACGAACAAGTCAACTTCATGCTCAAACATGGACGCGGACAAGTTTGTATGCCGATTCTGCCGGAAACGTGCAAGCGGCTCGAACTCGTACCAATGGTCGCCCACAACACCGCTCCGCTTCAGACGGCCTTTACCGTACCTATCGATCACATCTCGAACCGCACCGGTATCACAGCCCAAGAACGAGCCGCTACGATTCGGGCAATCATTGATCCGAACAGCAAACCGGCGGATTTCGTGCGTCCCGGTCATCTCTTTCCGCTCGAAGCCAAAGAAGGGGGAGTCCTCCGCCGAGCAGGACACACCGAAGCGATCATCGACCTGGTGCGCCTTGCCGGGATGTTGCCCGGCGGCGTGCTGTGCGAAATCCTAGACGAGACCGGCAACCGTGCCAATCGCGAGACGCTCTTTGCCCTCGCCAAGCAATTTGATATGGAAATCATTACCATTGAGGAACTCATCAAATATCGGCGGCGGAGCGAAAAAATTGTTTCCCGAATCGCCGATGCGGATTTGCCCACGAAATATGGAAACGCCCGAGTGTACATTTACAATGTAAAATATGAATCGGAAGAGCCGATTGCGATAGTGTTTGGTGATCCTTCTTCCGCCGATTTGCCGCTGGTTCGGCTCCATTCTTCCTGTTTTACGGGAGATTTGCTCCATTCGTTACGGTGCGATTGCGGCGATCAATTTCACCGGGCGATGCAAATGATGAGCGAAGCCGGGGCGGGTGTGTTGGTTTATTTACCGCAAGAGGGACGCGGCATCGGACTTGCCGAAAAGATTAAGGCGTACAGTTTGCAGGACGGCGGTTTGGACACGGTCGAGGCGAACTTGGCTTTGGGACACAAATCCGATCTTCGGGATTACGGCGTGGGCATCCAGATATTGAAGGACATCGGTCTCAAGCGGATTCGTTTGCTCACGAACAATCCGAAGAAGACGGACGCTTTCATTTACGGCGGTTTTGATTTAGAGGTTGCTGATCAGGTGCCGATTGTTTGTCCGCCGAATGAACACAGTGAGCGTTATCTATCGGCGAAGCGGGATAAGATGGGACACAAATTGCCGTAAGGTAGGACGTTCACACGGAACAAACAAAGCCCGGAGCGGCAGAGCCCGGAGCGTAAGCAAGGTTCCCAACTTACGTTATGGGCTCTGTGTCCCTAACTGACGTTACGGGCTCTGTGTGTCCTTCGCCGGGACAGTCGTTCACTCCAAGGCGGGGCGGATTGACTCAAAATAGCGGCGAATCACCTGCCGCTGTCCTAAAGGAATCGGCTCCATATCGAGTACCGCCTCCGATAGTTTCCGGTACTGCTGATACAATTCCCGATACTCCCGCTGACTGTCCGCTGCCGTCATTTCATCCGAATCGACCGTCTCCGTGATAGAGTCCCCCTCTTCTCCCAATGTTCCTGTCAACGTTTCCTCCTGCCGCTGTCCGGCTAATTCGGTTTCTTGTCCTTCATTGGAAATGCCAGCCGAACCGCTGCCCCAAGTTTCGCTACTGCTGTCCGTCTTGTCGGTTCCTTCGCCGCCGCTCATGTTACCCGGTCCATTTTCCGCCTTGATCATGCCCAATTCCATCTGTTGGCTGGCGAGTTCTTGGGCGATCTGTTGCCGTATGTTGTGCTTTTCCACTTCGTTTGCCAGCGCATCGGCTGCCGATTTTCCCGATTGATCATCTTCATTTTCGAGAGCGTCGGACATCTGTTGTGCCGCCTCTTGCAAAGGCTTCTGATTGCGCTTTTCGGCATTGTCCGCCACTTTTTGCATTTCCTCTGCCAATGCTTTACGTTCTGCGTCCGACAATGATTCCAACGCTTCGGCATCCAATTTTTTTAGTTCCGCTGCCGCTTGGAGGTATTCCCCCTTTTCGAGGGCTCGGCTGATCGGCATCGTTTTTTCGGCAAGTTCCAACGTCTTCGCAAGTTCCTGCAACGACTCCTCCATCGTTTCCAGTTGAAGAGCATCCAAAGCGTCTTTGAGGGCATCTTCCATTTCGGAAAGTGTGAGTAGCGTCTCCCTTGCGTTCATAAGGGTCAAATCGAATTTGCCCATCAACTGGTCCAACTTCTCGGAAAGTTTTGATAACGCTTCCTCACCGGTGAATCGTTGTTTGAGTTCTTCGGTTTTCGCAACGAGTTCCTCCAATGCCGCTCTATGTTCCGCCGGGAGAGTATGAACGACTGGTTCGCTGCTCTCGGCGGGCGGGAAAAAGTTGCCGTGAATCACCGCAAGTGCTGCAAAATCAAGGGCAAAAATACCGACGGCAATCCAAAACGCTTTCGGAAGACGGAGCGGATGCACCGCTCGCGGTTGAACGGCAGGCAGATGTCCGGCTGCGTCGTCGATTTGGAGTTGCTCCATGAGCGTGCGATTCTCTCGCCGGAGCAAGGCGATAGAGGTAAGAATTCGGTCTTTAAAGCGATAGTGCTTATCTATCGACCGCGCCGCCGCCGAATCGGTGATCGGACGAAACAGACCGAAAAGGATGCTGATGCACAGGATCGAACCGGCGAGGAGCGGCGACAGCAACACGACGAGAGCGGCAAGGCACAATCCCCAAGCGGCGCAATTCAGAGTGCGCTGAACCCGTTGCCGGAATCGTACGCCGTTAATCGGACGGTGGAAAAGAGACTTCATAATGCACCACTATACCAGAAATCTGCGAAAATTGCTCTACTACTTTTGGGACATTTTCGCTATAATACAGAACGATGCTGTTTCTTAAGGTACTTTTGGTTATGACCGTCATACCGCTCATTGCGGGAGCACTGCTCGCTCTCGTCCTGCGGGAAACGTACATACGCTATCCGTTGCCGCTCGGCGGAACCATCGGTCCCCGGAAAATCAAACCCGCCGACGAAAAACAAGAAAACGCCGACGCATCCGTTCTCCTGCCCAGAGACGAAATGTCCGATTCCGCAATACAGTTGATTTCCGAAAACCTACTGGCACCGAATCCGTCCACCATCGAACCGCCCGCCGAAGAACCAACGACCGAAGAACCCGTCCCCGAAGAACCGGCAGACGAAGAGAGTATACCGCTCCCCGAAGAAGTCAGTGTCTTCGACGGCACCGAACACGTTCCCGAACATTTACACGTCAGCAGCGTCCTTGAATCCATGACTTCCGAATCTGCGTCCAATCTACCGGGCGACTTTGAAAGTATCATCGAAGAAGTATCGCAGTCCGGGATCATCATGCCGCAGGACATTCGAGACGATCTGGACAACGAAGACCTGCTCGCACTAGCGGAAGCATTGCCGGGAGCGAAAATTGATCTTTTACAGGAACTCGAACAAGACCCGGAACTGCCCGACGATCCCATTTCCCCGATGGGAAAAGAACTCATCGGCGAAAACTTTGACTTCGACGCTCTCGAAAAACAAGCGAACCAAGTGAAAGAGGCGATCCACGCGAGGCAATCGTTTGAGTTAGATGTTCAAGAAGACGAGTCGGGCACAATACAGGTATTGAGTCCCTTTATGTTCGATGCCACTCCGCAGTTTGCGGACTTTACGATACCGCAGACGATTGTACCGATGTTTTCAGGCGATTGGATTCAAGAGTCGAGCAGTACGGTAACGTCTGCCGAAGAGAATGTCGAACAATACTTTTTCGCTGAAGAGTCCCGCCCAATGTTCGTGAGGAGAAAGACCAAAGAGCCGGGGACGTAGCGGTACTCCAAAAAAAAGAGCGGGGGACGGAGCGGTACTCCGCTCTTTTCTTTTGCTAAATATGCTATAATGATCCTGGGGCGACGTTATGGAAACACAATTTTACGTTGAATACGAGATAATCGATTCAATAACAAACAAAAAAACGGTAACGCGGGAACGCTATGTGGCTCTTGCTTGTTACAAAGCAAACGACATGGTTTATGAGCGGCACGTTACCGTGTGCAATTCGTCACCATACAATCAGACATATTTGGTAAGCATCATGAATTGGCACCTCAACCCTGACTTTATCGAGGAGGAATAAAATGAGCACTCCCCCCACATTACAAGAGCAGAGAGAGAGGCTCACCCAATCGGTGGAGCGGGCGTTACAGCCTCATCATGACGAGTTTGTGCGGCGCACGACCGAACTTTTCAAGCAATCGGATCGCTACAAGGAACACATGAAACGCAAAGAAGCCGAGGAAAAAGGTCCCAAAGAGCCGGGGACGTAGCGGTACTCCAAAAAAAAGAGCGGGGGACGGAGCGGTACTCCGCGCAGTCCCCCGATGAGTCTTAACCAAAACCGGGGGACTACGCGGAGTACCGCTAATGCAGAAAAAACTGAAATACGCTTAAAAACAAGGGGTATTTTTAGGTCGTAAAAAACAGTTGCACCGAAAGTTGCTTGCCTTTCAATCTTCGTTTTGCGCCTTTTTCCGCCGGGCAAGGACGGCTCCGCCGACCGCTCCCGCTGCCAATCCCGCTCCGCCCGCAATGTAGGCTGCCTTGTTGCGAGTGACGTGAGTCTTGGCAGCCGTGCCTGCCGCTCCGACCTTCCTTTTTGCATGTCCAGCGGCGAGTTTTGCCTCCCGCACCTTTCTCGACGCATACTCCCCAATCG
>Ga0099364_10008190_pt1 | contig 14755 bp, 19 predicted proteins | sample TergutTh196P3_FD_73070 | JGI IMG/M metagenome (GOLD analysis project Ga0099364, IMG submission 73070) | Microcerotermes parvus P3 segment gut microbial communities from Pointe-Noire, Republic of the Congo - Th196 P3 | ecosystem: Host-associated > Arthropoda: Insects > Digestive system > Gut ... | reverse complement strand
TTTTAAAAAAAGTAACGTGCCTATCCTGCTGCTAAAGAATCTTTAGGGATTGCTTGCACTGCCATTAAGCGAGCGCACAGGGGTACACGTTACCAAATCTTATAAAACTATCAAAACGGCATAAAAAACGCCCACAATGAAAACATCAGGGCTACCGCCCTAAAAATTCTTTAGCATTGCAAAAGTACAACAATATTTTGAATATCCCCCAAAAAACGCTGATTTTTTTTTCTTTTGTTATGCTTATCATTGCTTTTTTGAAATAAAAAATCTATCTTTGTGTCAAAATTTGGCTTTCCAATGAGAAAGGAAATAGGAAAATGGTTTATGGATGTAGCAAAATATGTGGCTACGGCTGTTTTGATTTCATCTTTTTTAGGAAGTTTTGAACAAAAATGGGCTGTGTATTTAGGTGGTACGATTATTGTAGGAATTGGATTTATATTAGGATTGTATTTTATAAATGACAAAAAATAAAGATTATGGAGGCGATTATTGCAAGTTTGGTTTTCTGTGCCTTTGGTTTAGGCTTATATATCTTTGACCATACTAAGGCAGGAAAGAAATTTTTTGGTTCTGAGTAATGGAATTGATTTATTTTTTCATCGGATTAGGAGTTACATCACTTGGAATACTCATTTTTCACTTGTAGCCATGCATAGGGTAAAAAGCAAAAAACAGTAGATTAAACACACTTTTTAAAGATTTGGTGCATCATGGTTTTGATTGTGTAAAAAAGTAGCCTTTCTAACAAGAAATCCACTCAAAAACATAGATTTTCAGCAATTTTGTTGCTGGTTTGTTGCTCGGCGAATTATTGACGTGTATTTATATCTTATAAATCAATGCATTAGGGTGCATTCTTCACATTCTGTATCGGAAAATAAATCAAACATACGATTATTTTTATACGGGGAAAAATATTGAATAAACAAAAATTATTTTCTAAGAATGTTTATATATTAAAGAATCATGACCGGCGACCACATTGAATTAGACGACAGTAACGAAATCTTCCGGTATGCCGCCGATTTTATCCGGCAAACCGACCGGTCGGTTTATCTGACGGGAAAAGCCGGAACAGGAAAAACCACTTTTCTGAAGTATATCCGGCAAACGACCGACAAGGAACATGTCGTTCTTGCCCCTACCGGTGTGGCGGCTATCAATGCCGGCGGGCAAACCATTCACTCGTTTTTCCAAATCAAACCAAGCGTTTATGTTCCGGAAGATACCCGTTTGAGAAAGGTTGCGCCCAAAAGCGACGAAGACCGCGATACGATTTTCGACCATTTCCGCTACAACGGAGACAAGTTGAAAATCATCCGCAACCTGCAACTGCTGATTATTGACGAGGTGTCGATGGTGCGGTGCGATCTGCTGGATGTGGTTGATCGCATACTGCGCATATACCGCGATTGGGAAAGCGAGCCGTTTGGCGGCGTTCAGACACTCCTGATTGGTGATACCTTTCAGTTGTCGCCCATTGCCAATGCCGATGAATGGAGGATACTGGAGGCATTTTACGAAAGTCCGTTTTTTTTCAGTTCCCGAGTGATAAGCGAACATCCGCCCCTGTACATTGAGTTGAAAAAAATATACCGGCAAAAAGAACAGGCTTTCATCGACCTGTTGAACAATATTCGCGTTAACCGAGTGACAGACAGCGATATAAAACTGCTTCATTCACGCTACAATCCGGTATTTGCGCCCGACAAAGATTCCGCATACATTACGCTGACAACCCATAACCGCATGGTGGATGAAATCAATCATACCAAATTGAGGGAACTTCCTGTAAAGGAGGAAATTTTTCACGCCGAAGTGACAGGAATATTTCCCGAAGAAATCATGCCTACCAACCATGTCCTGCAACTGAAAACAGGCGCACAGGTGATGTTTGTGAGGAACAATCCGCCTTATTACTTCAACGGAAAAATCGGACATATCAAGCAGATTTGCGAAACGCATTTGATGGTCGCTTTCCCCGATGGCGAGGAAATAGAGGTGAGCCGTGTTATATGGCAAAATGTGCGGTATAAGTGGAACCGGCGAAAGAAGAAAATCGAGGAGGAGATCATCGGTACATTTACCCAGTTTCCGGTGAGGCTTGCATGGGCAATCACCGTCCACAAAAGTCAGGGACTGACCTTCGAGCGTGTCATTGCCGACTTGGGCGCCGCTTTTACGCACGGACAGGTGTATGTCGCCTTGAGCCGCTGTACTTCGCTCGACGGACTTATACTCAAATCGAAAATCAGCCGGACAGTAATCAAAACAGATCCCATTGCCGTGCAGTATGCCCAAAACGCAATGCAAAACGGGCAAATCGAACAAACGCTCCAAACAGCCAAAAATGAAGAACGCCGGTCAGTCAAACCGCAACCTTTTATAACGGAAATATCCACCGACGAGTTGTTTGTCAGGATAGGTTCGATTTTCGATGATGTGGAACTTACTTTTGGCGAACTGTCATCCCGCTTGACCGAATTGTTTTCAGGTATTCAAACGCCATTCATACAGGCGGTTTCGACGCTCGATCTGAAGGAAAACGACCTGGTGGTATTGCTGTTTTTCTGCCATTTACTTGTCAACAACGACTATCAGGAGGTCAAAATCTCCGATTTGGAAGAATTGTACGACTCGAAGAATGATTACAGAACAACACGGTTTCAATTCCTGAAAAAGACGCATCCGTTATTGACGTCCGGACTTGTCAAAAGCGCTGGAAATCATTACCTGCTGACCAATAAGGCGCGAGCAGAACTTTTGCCCGATATGTTTCCGGTGATTCAGAAAACAATTGAAAAACAGGATACCTTTCAAGTCGAGAACAAAATTGAACCTGCCAAGCCAACCGTCAAAGAAAAGAATCTAATCAGTTTTAAGGATATTACACCCAAGATATTGTATTACAATGCACAGGAAAATACGCAAATAGATACGCTGACCAATTTGTTGGATGAGGCGCGTTTCAGAGAAGTACAGCAACGATTGGTCGATTCGGGCATGAGGAAAGGTTTTGCCTGTATCTTCTACGGCGCTCCCGGAACAGGCAAGACAGAAACAGTGTTCCAGATTGCCCGCCAAACCCGTCGCGACATCTTTTCCGTGAACATCAGCGAAACGAAAAGCATGTGGTTCGGCGAAAGCGAGAAACGTATCAAGGATATTTTCGACCGTTACAACGCTTTGGTCAAACGTGCGAAGATAGCGCCTGTCCTGCTTTTCAACGAGGCGGACGCAGTCATCGGCAAGCGGCTCGAAAACACGGAACGTTCCGTAGAGCAGACCTCAAACGCTATTCAAAACATTATCCTTCAGGAAATGGAAACGCTCGAAGGCATCATGATTGCTACCACCAACCTGACACAAAACCTCGACCCTGCATTCGAACGGCGATTTCTCTACAAGGTGGAATTTAAAAAACCTTCGATAGCAACCAAACAGGCAATATGGCAAACACTGATACCTTCACTTCAGCCGGAAACAGCCGCAGAACTGGCTGCCGATTATGATTTTAGCGGCGGTGAAATCGAAAATATCGCCCGCAAACAGACCGTAGAATTTATCCTGACAGGTATCGAGCCAACCCTCGAACAATTACACGAGTTTTGCAAAACGGAACTGTTGAACAAAAAACAGGTAAAGATCGGGTTTAATAAATAATCAATAAATATCAACCTGTGTCGATAAAAAAGCAACATTCACAGATGAATTGCCATAAACGATGGATTTCTTTTGGTCGAAAATAGAGAAAAATGGATTTTTGCACCATGTTTAATCGTAAAAAAATGAAGTTATGAACGAAAGAATGTTTTTATTGTTAGTCCATTTTCCTGTATGGGCTGTTGCGTTGTTATTGTCTTATTTTTTCGGTTTTGAAAAATTTCCGGGGTCAACTAACACAGACCACTTGTTGGCTACCTTTATGTATTTAACCTGGACTTTAGGCAGTTTTTATTTTTTCTACTCTTATCTTGTACCTGCCTGTCTCGCAAAAGGAAGAACAATCCTTTTTTGGATGTATTCCTGTTTATTTGTGATGCTTTTTCCTGTTTTGGTATGGTGTATGGGTTATGTATTCGGATTGACTCCGGACAATATTTCTGATATTATAACAAATTTAGGATTTCAGATGTGGGTGTTTTGGAGCGTTTTCACGCTGTTTTGTGGCATACTTGGTTCGCTATACCGGTTTTCAATCGACTGGTTTACCAATTTGCATCTCAAAAAGGAAATCGAAAACATCAAACTGAAAAGTGAACTGAAAACCATTAAATCAAGATTAAATCCTCATTTTCTGTTCAATACGTTAAATAATATTGACACGCTTATTCAAACAAATCCAACGAAAGCATCCGCCGTTCTGTCCATGCTGTCCGATTTGTTCAGATATGTGGTGTATGAAACTGAAAATGAAAAGATTGAAATTGGAAAAGAATTGGTAAGCATCGAAAAATATATTGATTTGGAAAAAATACGGCTTTCCAATCCGGAGGCTGTTTCGTTTGTGTGCTCTGTTGAGAATGATTTTTTGATTCCTCCGATGATTTTCATCCCTTTTATCGAAAATGCTTTTAAACACAGCAATTTGAATGATGATAACGGTAAACTTTCTGTTTCTTTTATTGAAAAGAATAAAAAATTGTCATTTCACTGTATCAATTCAATTCATATACAGGAAAATGATTCCAAAGAAAAAGGCATCGGATTACAATTAATTAAGGAACGTCTGAAATTGTTGTATCCGGCGAATCACAGTCTGCAAATTATCAGACATTCCGATGAATTTGATGTAACACTACAAATAAACTTAACCGATGATTGATTGTATTATCATAGAAGATGAACCGCTGGCAACAGAAAAATTAGTGCATTATATTTCAAAATTTCCTTCACTCAGGATATTAGATACTTTTTCTTCGCCGATTCCTGCTTTAGAATTTTTGAACAATACCCATGTCGATCTGATATTTCTTGATGTTGAGATGAAAGAATTAACAGGCATTCAATTGCTGGAATCTATCCATGTGAAACCAAAAGTAATTATTACGACCGCATACGAACAATTTGCTTTAAAGGGATTTGATTTGCAGGTTTGCGACTATCTGTTAAAACCGATCACTTTTGAAAGATTTGTGCAAGCGATTACCAAAGTAAGTGAAGAAATCAATCAGACCAAAAAGAGGAATACGAACAAAATTTTTGTTAAAACTGAATATCGTTTAGAGAGTATGGATGTATCGGAAATTCTTTATATAGAAGGGATGGGGGATTATCGCCGAATCGTGTCGGAAGGAAAAAGGATTATGACCTTACAATCATTTAGTGAATTAACAGATTTATTGCCACCAGAAAAGTTTTGCCGGGTGCATAATTCCTACATTGTCTCCTTAGACAAAATTGAAAAAATTGAGCGAAACCGGATATTTATCAAAGAAAAAGTTATCCCTGTAAGCAACTTGTATAGCAGGGCGTTTTATGGTAAAATAAACAATTGAATAAGAATCAATCATAATACTTACCTTTGCAATGGATGATGTGGACGGTTTCACGGAATTGCTGAATAGAAAACATTATCAAAGCATAGACGAATTGCTGAAAACGAAAGAAGTAAAGAAAAGAAAAAGAGGGTCGAGGAATGAATGAAACGCACCGTTGAATAAATTATTTTGCCAATTCAGGGAAAAACATTATTTTTGTGAACTGAAAATATGATTTTTTTAAATGTCCGGTTCACGATATGGATTTGATTTATACATTATATAATGACGATCGCACGGTATTTCGGCTGAAAGACGTTGCGATGTTAACAGGTGAGACAAGTTTCAATTCGCTGAATATGAGACTAAACTATTATGTTCGCACGGGTCGGCTACAAAACCCGAGGAAAGGGTTGTACTGCAAACCAAATTACAACCTGCAAGAGTTGGCGTGTCGAATTTTTGCTCCCTCCTATCTCTCGTTGGAGTTTGTTTTGCAGCGTTCAGGCGTTATCTTTCAGTACGACAGTCGCTTTACAGTACTTTCTTATCTAAGTCGCGAGGTGAAAATTGAAAATCAAGTATTTTCTTTCCGTAAAATCAAAAATGAATTATTAGTGTCGCAGCAAGGTATCAAACAACAAGGAAATACAATAACTGTCGCTACGCCTGAACGCGCATTTTTGGATATGTTGTATCTCAATGGCACAATGTATTTTGACAACATTAATCCGTTAAAGAAGAATCTGATAGAACAAATTTTGCCGATATACAATTCAAAAACGTTAAACCAGCGGGTGCAAAAAATAATAAAAGACAATGGACTTAAATAAACACAAATTTTTGATGTTGCAAATGCTGCGGGATATTTATTCGGATTTGGATTTGGCTAACAATCTGGGATTTAAAGGCGGGTCTGCCTTGATGTTTTTCCACCATTTGCCACGTTTTTCAGTCGATTTGGATTTCGATATAATTCGTCCCGACATAGAAAAAGAGAGCGAAATTTATCAAAAAATACGGGATATAATACTCAAATACGGAACAATAGAAGATGAAGCGCAAAAATTTTTTGGACCAATTCTTGTTTTGAATTATGGAAAAGGTGAAAGAAAATTGAAAGTAGAGATTTCTAATCGTCAGCATGACCATCAATACGAAGTCAAGACTTTTATGGGAATAAATATGCTTGTGATGACGGCTTCCAATATGTTTGCTCACAAACTCTGTACACTTTTGGACAGAAAGGAACTGACCAACCGCGATATTTTCGATTGCTGGTATTTCATGGAAAATCGTACGCCTGTCAATAAAAACATAGTTGAGAACAGGATGAAAATGCCCTTTTCAGACTACCTGCAAAATTGTATTAATGCGCTCGATGGTCTTGCTAACAAGAGTTTGCTGAATGGAATCGGAGATTTGATTGATGATAAAATGAAAACCTTTGTCCGAAACAAACTTCGCAACGAAACGATAACCCTGCTCCGTTTTTACAAAGATTTTCCAATCATCAATTGATTATTTTGACAAAAATACTGCGTAAATTTGCATTTATAAAACATCAAAAATATGGCGTTAAAAGTAGGATACCTTCAGTGTTACCTGATTATCATTGATCAGATCAGAAGTAAAAAGTACATCAGCATGAACAAACTTGTTGATGCTGTTCAGGTGAAAATTGCGTATTACGTCGATTCTTGCCATTAAAAACTCATTTGTTGCGGAATTTTTTTATCGCAAGTAACAACAGTTTGTCGCACATAAGGAAAGTTGAGCCTTATGCGCTCAAGGAATCGCAGGAAACCCTGATTGATGATGACCGCGAGTTCAGAATCCGGCTGAAAGTAAAAATAACGTATGATTTTATCATGGAGATACTGTCGCAGAGCCAGAACATGAAAGTGATAGCCCCGGTTCATCTGAAAAATAAAGTGATTGAAATTCATCGCGAAGCAATAAAAATGCTCAAATAACCAAGAAGAATGACATACTATGGCAATCATCGTATTTACCTTTGCGCCGTCGAACGAATAAAAAGAAAGGACAATGAAAGAGAAGAACAAAGTTTTTTTGGCGATAATGGCATCACAAGCACAAGCGCCAATCATATTGCAAACATCGCAAAAGAGTTTGTACAGCAGTTGCAGCAAGAAAATGCTGCCATCAGTTTCATAGACTGCAAGGTTTCATTGATGACTTCGCACGAATCCAAACCAATTGCTTATGGCGCGAAGCCTGAAATCCTTCAAAAGATACCTGATAATCTGCAAAAGATTACAGAGGCAAACTCATTGATTGCCTGGTTAAGGGAGGCTATCAAGGCAAAGGTGGCTGAAATGGAAGACGTCTCATCCATGGAGTTTGAAGATTTCTTAAAGGCAGAGAACATAGAAAGCCCTGTATATCCTGAAAAGGAAGATTATGGTTTTGTTGAGTTTGATGATATTCTTGCTACGCTGTTATTAAAGAGAGGGAAGAATATTATGGGTTGGAAACAAAATGTGCTGTGACAGGCAAATTCATCCATCCTGATGGCAGTTTCTCTCAGGCAAGAAAAGAATTACAGCAAAAAATTCTTCAACCTATGACAGTAAAGGAAGAAGGGCAAAATGCAATGATTTATGAATATGCTCCAAGCATCGAACTGAAAGCTGTTTTTCGTCCTTCAGAATGAGCATCGCAGCGCTCAGGCATCTTTAAATAGCATCAAGTTCAAAATACAGCAAAAGGTGGATGAAATCAATCAAAAAGCAAACAACAGACTCTCTATTGACACATCTGCATACAATAACACGTGTAAAAAATTACAGATTGATTTCAATGCCTGTAAGGAAAAGAAGAACGTTGAATTGTCAAAACTTAAAATAGTTATTCCTAAATCATTAGAAGGAATCTTTGAAATATTGAATACAATGGGTAAGTAGAACCTGGCTCACATAGTAGTCCTATTCTACTTTTTATGCAGACAGGGAATGTGGTTTTATACTTTGTCGAGGTCGAGGTCGGAACAAACTTGAAATACTTTACGGCTTAACCAGACAATCGGGGATTGCTTTGCTTTGGCAATGAACCCCGGACTAAATGACTTTGATTTTGTTTTTGAAGTTAAGCCGGCTCTCGATTTGGTTCTTGATTTTGACATGGTACATATTTCCTGTCTGCGACTGTTTTTTACTTAACAGAAAATCATCATGCAATATAAAACAGAATATTACGAAAGCATTGAAATATTAAGGAATTTGGATTTATATACAAATCGAATGACCCTGACATTACAACCTCCTCCCGGCGAGGTAAAGATTAGAATGGCTGGTGTTGGCGCTGTAACCATTGACTGGGGAGATGGAACGTGTGAGACGCACATATTGTCTGTGATTGATAAAGAGATAGAATATAACCATATCTATGCCCAGTGTAATACTACGCATACCATCATCATAACCAGTGAAAACGTAACACATCTGTATTGCATTGCTATGCAGTTAATCAGTTTAGATGTAAGCGAAAATAGCGGGTTAAAGAGATTGCATTGTAGCAAAAATCAATTAACAGGATTGGATGTAAGTAACAATACTGAACTGGAAGGTTTGAATTGCGACGATAATCAATTAAAAAGTTTAGATGTAAGTAACAATACTGCGCTGAGATTCTTGTCTTGCTACAATAATCAATTAACAAGTTTAGATGTAAACAACAATACTGCGTTGGTTCACTTGCAGTGTACCAAGAATCAACTAACAAGTTTAAATGTAAGTAACAATGCTGCGCTGGCACGCTTGCTGTGTTACGAAAATCAATTAACAGGATTGGATGTAAGTAGCAATACTGCGCTGACATTATTGTATTGCGACGATAATAAATTAACTAATTTAGAAGTAAACAATGGCGCCCTATTAACCTTGGGGTGTTCAACAAATCATTTAACAAATTTGGATATAAGTAAAAATACTGCAATGAAAAGTTTGTCGTGTGGTTGGAATCAATTAACGAGTCTTGATGTAAGTAACAATGTTGCACTGGAAGAATTAAATTGTAGTAATAATCAATTAACAGGCTTAGACGTGAGTAAAAATGTTGCACTCGAAAAATTGTATTGTTCCAATAATCAATTTACAAACATTGACGTGAGAAAAAACATTGCACTCGAACGTTTAAGGTGTTCCGATTATCGATCAAGTTTGGAGATTTTATCAGTATACCTGACGCCTGAAATTCGTCTGGAGCAGGCATTGAAGCAAGCGAACATTAAAAATCCTGGAATCATTTCTGAACTAACTATCACAGGCACACTTACCGTAGAAGATTTTGATTTTATCTTTGAGAATATGCATGACATGCAGAAATTGGATATGAGCAATGCCTCCATTGATGATGACATAATTCCATATTTTAATTTCTTTCCGACCTCTTCCTTGACTTCTATTACCATTCCTTCATCAGTTGTTGAGATTGAAGGATTGGGAGATTACTGTCGTGTATTAACTTCTATTACCGTACATCCCGATAACCCCTATTACACAAGTAAAGATGGTGTATTGTACAACAAAAAAATGACCGAATTGTTAACTTACCCTGCTGGACGTGAAGGCGATTTTGTGATTCCCGATACGGTTATCGAAATTGGGCCACATGCTTTCAGTGACTGTCATGCTTTGACTTCTGTTCTTATTCCCGACAGTGTGAAAAGTATCGGCTACGGTGCTTTTTGGTGTTGTCGCAGTCTTACATCAATTGATATACCCGATAGTGTGAAAACGATTCAAGATTCTGCTTTTTACAATTGCAGTGGTCTTACATCAATTGAACTTCCCTATTGGATTGAACGAATTGAACTTGAAACTTTTAAAAACTGCACCGGTTTAACTTCGGTTCTCATTCATGATTCGGTAAAAGTAATTGAATATTGTGCTTTTGAGGGGTGTACCGCTTTAACTTCTGTAACATTTCCTGAATCGGTTACAGAAATTAAACCGAATGCATTTAAAGGCACCTCTGTTATGGTACCCACACACCTCTCATCAGAAGACGATAAAACGCAAATGTTTGAGGAAAATGAATGAAATGGAAATACTATTTTACAAATAAAAGAAAGGTAAGGTACATAGGTATATGTATTCGATGACAAATTTGTTGAAAAAAATAAACGGCAAGTAACAATTTAGGTTCAAGACCAGGTCAGTAACTCCTGCCGTTTGGGGGCATGTTCCGCTTTCGCAAAACTCACCATTTTTATGCCATAAAGATACAACATATTTTTGAAAAAACAAAGAAAAAGGGGAAAAAATCATCATGGCAAGAACAGCAAGGCAAAAATTAGTCAGGAAATATTTTCACATAATGGTTCAGTGGGATCGGAGGATTGCAAAAGAAGATATTTCTCCGGATGATAAAACCGGATTGTCAATCAACAGACTGTCGTAAGACGATAAATTACTTTTAAAAACAGCAAAAGGATGAATGGGCTGATTCTGGGAGAAAAGCCTGTGAAGATTTTTCCTTGCTTGCTCCTAACTTGGCGAGGTCGTATTGGAAAATAATCGCTGCAAACGTGTTCCGGCGACTATATCCTTCCAATCGTTCCCTTACATTTGTATAAGAAATATGAGAAAACAGATAAATATTCGGATAAAAGTCATTATATTTGCGACATTATTAACGAGCAAAAATCGGAAGAAAGAAACAGATAGTGTCAATGATTAGAAACAGTTTTATTCGGGCATGTGAAACTTAGACGTATTTATTTGCTACACAGAATAAAGAATACGCTTCACGCAGAAAAGCGTGAGTGGTTCTTCTGGTGTAGCAAAGGTAGTCTAAGACCTCACAGCCCATAATGAACGAACTCACGCCATTTTTTTGCAAAAATAAGATGGCAGAATGACATAGTATGGCATTCAGGTGAATTAATTTTGCCACGATTTTTAGAATTAACAAATAGAAATTATTATCGAAAATGTGCATCATGGAAGGAAAAATGAAAATCTATGCAATTTACGCCACAATGGAACAGGAACCGTACTGTTATGTAGAGGCAAAAGATATTGATGCTCTTGTTAAAATAATGAAAGAACGGGATAGAAAAGGTGAACCTTACGGAATGTTTCCGGGTTGGAGTCCGGAAGAAATAAGCAGAAAAGAAATGTCTCAAATATTGAACCGTTTCAATGAAAATGACATAGAATTGGTTGATAAAGACAAAAGAAGTGAATTTGCTTTGTTTGCACGCATGCAATTTGATGACGCTCCGATTATTGAAGAGTTAAAAAAATACCGATTATATAAACAGAAATACAGCGTAAATCTGACAGAAAAGGAAGAAGAAATAAGGGAAAAAAGCAATCCCAAAACAATCGGTTTCAACGATTATGACAAATATCAGGCGACACTTTCCACATTGATTAATCAGGTGAACTCCATTTCGAAAGAAATCCACGAAAATCTGTTTGACCTTGCATGTCAGGGAAAATGGAAGGAATGGGACAAAAATCAACCGTTGGGTACTACATTGTATGTGGATGATGATATGCTGCGAAACACCGGCGATAAAAATATAGACTTGCTTTGGGAAGTTTTGGATAAAATAACGGAGGTAAAAGAGAAAATACAAAATAGAATACATTAACAATCTAATTAATAATCATTTAAAATTAAAAACAATGGAAAAAATAGTAGAATTAGCAAAAGAAGAATTCAGTAAAATGGAAAATGAAATTAAAATCGGAAAAAAAATTTTTATCCGAAATGCAGGGAAAGATGAGTATTGGTTACAACACATTATTTATAACGACCCGAAAGTTTTGGGATTACCCGGGAATGTGGAATCAATCGGTAAAGAAAAGAAACAATCACGAGGAGGTAGACTTGATATTTTATTGAAAGACACGGAAGAGAAGATAATGTATGAAGTTGAAGTCATGTTAGGAGCAACAGACCCTTCCCATATTATTCGCGCCATAGAGTATTGGGATCATGAAAAAAGAAAGTTCCCACAAAGGCAGCATTATTGTGTGTTAGTAGCAGAATCATTTGATAGAAGATATTTTAATGTCATTCAATTGATGAGTCTTAATATTCCTATGATTGCAATTCAAGCCGATTTATTGGAAGTCAACGGTGAAAGAATTTTGAATTTTAGCAAAATAATTGACATTTACTTAGAGCCAGAAGAAACAGATGAAAAAGTTAAAAAAGAAGATGAGTCATATTGGAACAAGGATTCTCCATGGACAATTGACAATGCAAAAGAGATGTTTGCTATCATAAAAGGCAGGCATGAGAACACTGCATTAGGATATACTCAAAGTTATATTAGTATTTCAAAAGATGGGAAAATTGCCTATACGTTTCAAAAGAGAGCAAAACCGACTTCTGTAATGATTTTCAAAGTGAGAGAGGCTGAAAAAGAAGAAATCATAAAGAAAATTTTGGATAATAATGATATTGGATATACATATAATAGTTATAAGGAATTTTGTATAAATGTGGATTGTGAAGTTCTAAAAAAGAATGCGAAAGTTTTTTCGGAAATTCACTCTCTGAGATACAAGATTTTGACAGAGAGCGAAGAATAATGAAAAATAAGTAACTGACACTGAACAATATTAAAGGAGTCCCTTTTTAAAATGTCGAGACTCCTTTTCTACAGTAAAAAACCTTTGTGATTTTTGTATAATTCGTAAAAAATCCTAGATGAATGCCGTACTATGGCAATCATCCAATCTACCTTTGTGCTGTCAAACAGATAAAACAGGCAATGAAATTCAATCAGGTCAGCAAAGGAAAGAGTCAGGCGGTCAATTATGAAAATGCGACTGCTTATAGATTATGTCTGCTGGCATATTGTTTTTGATTTGAAATATTGAAAAATCGTCATATTATTACTATTTTCTAAATTTTCTTGTGAAAATATTTGGTTATTTGATAAACTTTTTATATCTTTACGGTGGATTTGAGAAACGCATCGGTACGATTAGATTTTGAAACGGAAATCTTCCATATCGAGACCGGTCGAGTTCTCAATTCCGATAAAAGACTCCAGAACGTGATTTAATTGCTCTTCTGGAGTTCTTTTTTCTCCTCTCTATCTCTACTATGATCATACATTGTTCTAACAAAATAATGATCATCATCTACTTTTGTAAGGGCTGCAAGCCATTTATCTGTACTTTTAGTTCTTGTATTTGAAACTGGTGATTTTATAGATTATGTAGACCAATCATCAATTTAGTACTGGCAGTTGAGTTGGCAAAGACACATTGAAATCACAAAAAACATAGGTGAACGCCACACTATGGCATTCATCCTGTTTACCTTTGCACGTTGAACAAGTAAAGTGAGTAGTATAAAATGAATTACAAACCAAACAAAATGATCCTCACCTTTCAAGATACCGACAACGCAATGTTTCAATTAGCCGGTTCCGGTACGATGACTATTGACTGGGACGACGGACCAAATAACAGCTCTCGAACAGGATGTCAAGAAAGTATCTAATGGCTTTATGTCAATGGAAGATGGTTTTGAAAAATATTCGGGTAGAAAGTTCAACCCTGATAAAGATACAATATATAAAAGATGGAAGCAATTAGTATCTTTGACTACATAGAGAAGAGTAAAAAGACTATCTTTGTAAGCGGGAGTAAAACAAAGCCGCATTACAGAACTATTGAAGTCAGTGATGATATAGATGAACAAAATAAACAAAAGAATAAGAGTAATGACAACACAGGAGAAGCCAGATTGGATAACAGACGAACAGTGGGAAGCAGTTCCTTACGTGAGTTGGTGGGAAGCGGATCGCAGGGGGAAAGAATTGAACGCACGCTCTACACCAGTAACAGCAAGAGAGGCAGTCGAACAACAAGCGAGGGCGTACAAGAACGCTGGGATAAGGCATTATTTAAACAACGATTAGAAAAAAACGCCAAAGTAAATAGTGCTTGGATTGATGATATACGCTCTGTTGTTGATAATTCTATAAAATTTGAGTGGGGTTATGAAAACGAAACTTACTTATCAAATGATGGTAACCATGTAATTAAACTAAACAATTTATTTTTTCTTAACGATAGCGATATGTAATTTATGCATACTCGTGATTTTGATTATTTCATCGACCGATTAATTACCCATAATGAGTTATTTCCTAATGTAGCCTACGAGATTATAGGATTTAGTAAAAATTCCAAAGATGATATATCTGTTGTTCTTAAACAACCATATGTGAAGAATGCAGAATTGGCACTATTACAAAAATATTAGAATGG
>Ga0099364_10008189_pt1 | contig 14755 bp, 14 predicted proteins | sample TergutTh196P3_FD_73070 | JGI IMG/M metagenome (GOLD analysis project Ga0099364, IMG submission 73070) | Microcerotermes parvus P3 segment gut microbial communities from Pointe-Noire, Republic of the Congo - Th196 P3 | ecosystem: Host-associated > Arthropoda: Insects > Digestive system > Gut ... | reverse complement strand
CCGGCAGGCCTATGCTCGTAAGCAGATCCCATAGTTTTATGCCCTCGTATTCATTGACATACCAATATGTTGTATTTGAAAGGCTATATTCGTCACGATGCCCAATCCCATCCGGCGCCGGCCGGTCAAGGTCCTCGTCATAAGCCACCATTTCTTCAAGCTCTCTGACAGTGAACGTGACTTCGCGGCCCAGCGCGTCCCCGTTAAACGTTATCAAGAACTCGGTGTTTGCCGCATTATTGAAAGCGGGGTCGGCAGCGTTAATATGCATGAACCCCGGTCTTCCGCCATGTTCCTCAACATAAATATACGCAACACTTGGGAAAAAACCGCTGCTTGGCATCTCCCCGGCCATTCTCTGATTGTAGACGAGCCTGAGCGGCCCGTCGCCGTTTCCGAGGGTGGTATTCTCGCCGGCGCCTCCATCAAATACGAAAGGCCGGGTATTGCTTTCATCGGCATTAGCTATGCCGTATGCAAGGACAACAGGCGTGTTGCCGCTGTCGGCAGCGCTTATTTCGCCGTAAGTCAATCGTCCGATATCCTGCCGCCAACGGTTTTTGAATACAATTTCAACGTTGTCGTCAAGCAGCGAGATGTTTTCGTTTACATGACCGTCAAGCAGCGAGAGCAGCCGTATCCCCTCGTAACTACGCTGCCCGCGATCATCAGAGTACACGCCGCGATATATATTGCTGTCAACAGTTTCTTGCAGCTGCCGAACGGTAATTGGTACAGACATATCGACACCCGGGCCTTCAATCGTCAGTGTTGCGCCGGTTATCGCGTCCAGGTTGTATGGCGCGCCGTCATGGGAAATATGCTTATACAGGCTTATTGCGCCGGCGGCGCCCGCGCTGATGTCTGTTATCATCGCAGCCGGCCTCTCACCGTCGCCATAGAGCGTGAACACGCCGCTTAGCGCCCTGTTTGCTTCGACGTCGCGGTATATCCCATTCCACACCGTCCCGTCCATCATCTCATAAGCGAGTATGTAATTGCTGTCTATCAGCTCGCCAACAGTCATTCCTGAGGCAGTAACAGAGAAATTATCCGCCGTCGAAAAATTGACCTTTTCGTCCCTATTCACACCGTCAAGCAGCACTTTGAGCGGAACGCCCCGCACAACTTCTGTCCTCACCTCTCCCCTTCCCTGATATGTGTAACTGCGCTCAGAGCGCTCCATCATCAGGATTTCCGCGCGTGTGTAGTTTTTCCCGTTGATCGTCAAGGCTGTTTCGATCTTGTCGCCGCTGCGTATAGTGCTCACATCCCTGTTAAAAAGCGAGTTGTTCCGGTCGTCCACATTTAGCTGCCCCGCGATGACGGTCATGGTATTTGTCTCCTCCGCCGCAGCTGGAACCGCCTCTGTGCTTCTGGAGTTTGCCCATGCCAGAATTGTGGGAACGCTCACGGCGTTTGCCGCGCTTCCGGTTTGGAATTCCGGATAGTAGTACCTTTCCTCCCCAAACCCTGTTGTGTTCACCGAACCATGGACATATGCCGCTTCCGGGTCAAATGATATCGCATATCCGTCGGACGCCTCAATTATGAGCCTGTCTTTTGAGGCATCAAAAGCAGTGTCCTTTAGCAGCTCAGATATGGGGATGCCTGTAGCCAGATAAAAATTCTTCGTATCAGACGTGTTTACGGCAGAATATGCCTGCGTCATTGAAGCGAGCGCTTTTAGGTCGTCGAGCGTGTAAGAGCGCTCAAAGCTAACGTTTCCGGCTGTATATACTCCACCATTCCCTATAATACCCTTTCCCGTTATGACGACAATAGGCGTTTGTGTTGAAAGGCTTCCGGCAGCAAATGATGGCGCCGCCGTCAAAGGCAGAAATGTCAAAACTATGACGAGCGTAAGAAAAAGCGATAAAAGACGCTTCGCGTTGCGTGTCAGTCTTTTCATGGTATGATGTACTCTCCTTTCTGCCGCAACGCCGCGAACCGTCATTGGCGGCTCTCGGCGTTGCATGTGCTATCAAGTTACAGCAAGTTATCTCCAAGCATTGAGCGTGCGGATCATGAATATCGCGAGATGCTGGTTTTGCAAACTGCCGGATGGGTTAAACAGTTCCGCACTTACGCCCTGCGTGATGTTGTTTGCCGCTGCATACCCGACGAAAGGCGCCGCCCAGGCAGGCACGTCTGTATACGGGTTTTCACCTTGCACCTCAATCCCGAAGAACACTTCGGCTGCGCGCCCTATCATGGTCACTGCTGCGGCGCGTGTGTAAAAGGCTTCGGAATCGTACATATTATTGCCAACGCCGTCAACTACCCCTGCATGTTTCAGGAACGTTACCGCTTGGTTGTCGGTATCTGAAAACCCGCCTGCAGTCAAATCCCATTCGTACTCCTGCGCCAACTGCTCCATTGTTTTATCCGCAGCTTTTTCAATCAGCACTACGATCGTCTCAGCTGCCGCGAGGCGCGAAGTTTCGCTCTGCCAGCCTGCCAAAGCGACGGCGTCCGGAATAAGCCCTTCGTTCAATGCGGCAAAGACTTCATCTTGGTTAAATCTAGGGGCGCTGTCTGTATCGAAGAATAAGCTGACTTCGTTAATTAAGTGACCTCCGCTCGTGCCATCCGTCATAAGCCTGAAGTATCCTATTCCATCGTCGCTTTCCCTATAGTATGGCCCCCAGCCGTCTTCGCCTTTTATTTCGTACGCAAGGATAGCGTTTTTCTCTACCAAGTCACGTTTTGTCATTGTGAACTCCGATATGCGTGCCCAGTTGTCCACAGTCCCGAATCTAATCACAATGTCATCGCCAATATCCTTGAGCAGTTCCGCCAACGGCACACCCCTCACAGTATCGGTCCTCAGTCCGCCTTGCCCGGTATACTCATAATCACGCTGCGCCCGCGGCATCAATAGTATATCGGCGCGGGCATATTCCTCACCGAGTATGGTTATGTCAGCATCATCAATGTCGTCTCCGACGACTACCTTGTTTACGTTTCTGGCATATAGGTTGCTGTTTACGTCTTCGGCATTCACCTGTCCCGCAAGCAGGCGAAGCGATTGTTCGTCTGCGTCTTCATTTGGGGTGGGAAAAGGATCCGGCTGCACAGGCGGCTCCTCCCGGTTATCAACGCTTCTCCACGCGAGCATGGGTTTTACGGGTTCTGACCCGCTTTCGTCTCCGTCTGCGAAATTGGGATAGAAGTAGCGATCATCGTCCAGATTATAAGTCGAGGAGTATCCGTCGGAAGCTACCGTGGTTATCCTGCCTTTGCCTGTGTATCCGCTCAGTGCCAGAAAATCCTCAAGGTCAATGCCCTGGCCCCGGAAAAACATTTTGGTTTGAAAGCTGTTTATGGAAGAATACAAGCGTTCGACCGCCACTCCTTCAAGGGCGCGCAATTCGTCCATAGTATATGCTTTTTCATTTGAGACGCTGTCAGCAGAGCCTCTAACTCCTCCGGGGAGTCCCTGCCCTGTAAGCACCAGCACAGGCTGCTCCGTTTCAAGACCGCCGCTTGTGCCATCAGACGCCATCGCCATGGTGAGCATGGAAATGCTCATGAGCAGGCATATCGCCATGCATAGCAGCCTCCGTCCGGTCTTCTTTCTTAATATGGTATTTCTAAGCATTCTGTTTCCCCTTTCCATTATTTGGCTGACAAAAAGCCTTTCTCCCAAGCCCACGCGCATCACACCGGGAATAAAACTCATCCCCTGCGGCATGCCTGAGCTTTGGAGAAAGGCTCGTCCACCATTCTCGCAGCAATAAACTGTTTTTATCGCCAAAGCGCTGCATTCTCCGGGAAGCGCTCGTCCACACTTTTCCGGCCGCTTTTGGCGATTTGGGCTGGGCATTGTGCTGAACATACGCTATATTCTTGCTAACACGCCCATCTGACATTTTACAAAACTACAATCGCTTTTGTCAAGCATAATACAAAAAATACTGCGGTATTGCAAAAACTGTGCCTGTTTATTATAATGTTCTCACCTTCATGAAAGGGCGTTGACGGATTTGTCTTGGCTGCACAGGGCGCTGCGGCGTTTCAGCGTAAAGGAACTGGCTATAATATCGGCAATGGCTGCTTTGGGGCTGGCGATCAAGGCTGTTGTGACGCCGCTTATACAGCTTGCGAGCGCGCCGCTGTTCATCCCCGGCGGGTCTTTGGGCGGCGGGCTTTATATGATGTGGCTTGTCATTGCCGCCGGCATCACCGGGAGACGGGGGGCTGCTTCACTGACAGCTCTGGTGCAGGCACTGCTTGTCATTTTAACAGGCGTTGGCGGTTCGCATGGCATACTCAGCCTTGTCAGCTATACGCTGCCCGGTCTTGCGATAGACTTATGGCTTCTGATTTCACGCCACCGGGCTTGCTGCTTGCCGTGCGCTTTCGTTTCGTGCATAATTGCCAATCTTTGCGGCACTGTCGCGGTAAATCTTATTTTCTTCCGCCTGCCGACGATCCCTTTGCTGCTCAGCCTTACGGCAGCCGCTTTTTCCGGCGGCGTAGGCGGCGTTTTATCCTGGCGGCTTTTGTGCGCTTTGAGCAAATATAATGTGATCCAGAGATATGAAGCCGAGGAGTAATGTCGATGCTTACGAATGCAGTCGAAGTTAAAAACCTGACATTTGCTTACAGCGGAATGAACCCATTGCTGAGCGGCATCAGCTTTTCTGTTTGCGAAGGCGAAATGCTCGTGATTGCGGGCCAGTCAGGCAGCGGCAAAACAACGCTTTGCCGCATTTTATGCGGAATAATTCCTCATTCGGTCAAGGGTGCTATCGGAGGCGAAGTAGCTGTTATGGGTATTTCCCCTTCAAGCGTGAGCCTTCCGCAAAATGCTTTGAATACCGGGATGGTGTTTCAGGACCCGGATAGCCAGATCATTTGCACCACAGTTGAAGATGAGATTGCTTTTGGGCTTGAGAATTTCTGCATACCGCCAATCGAGATACGGCGCCGCGTAGACGAGCTTTTGGCGGAATTCGGGTTTGAGTCATTGCGCAATGCAAACCCTGAGCTTTTATCGGACGGGCAAAAGAAACTGTTAACCATCGCGGCTGTTCTAGCCACTTCCCCGCCAATCCTGATTCTGGACGAACCAATGAGCGGCTTGGACCCCAGAGGCCGCAGCCTCGTAACTGCGGCGATTGAGCGGCAAAGGCGCCAAGGCAGAACAGTTATTATTATAGAGCATGATTTGAAAACAGCCGCGTGCGCGGACAGATGGCTGCTGCTTCGTGACGGGGCTGTCGCTGCGTTTGGCGCCCCGTCCGATATTATCAATGATAGGGGTATGCTGGAGGAACTGGGGGTGTGGGCGTGCTAGCCGCTGAGAACATCACATTTCAGTATCCGCAGAGCGATGCTCCCGTGCTCCTGGGTTTTTCCGCCCGATTTGAACGCGGCAACATAACTGTCGTCAGCGGTGATAACGGCAGCGGCAAAACCACTTTGACTAAGCTGCTCGTGGGGGTGCTTCGCCCTTCTGCCGGGCGTGTCATAGTGGATGGCAATGACATTGCAAGCATGGATCTTTTTGAGATAGGCCGGCATGTCGGGTATGTGTTTCAGAATCCAAACCGTCAGCTTTTTTGCGATACGGTTTACAATGAAGTCGCCTATGGGCTAAGGAACATGGGGCTGGGTGAGGAGCAAGTCGAGCAGAAGGTTTGCTTCCACCTTGATTTTTTTGGTTTGTCCCGATTCCGTGAGGTTTATCCCGGTATACTAAGCCTGGGCGAAAAGCAGCGGTTGGCCTTGGCTGCCGTTATTGCACTTGGCACCGGCTATCTTGTGCTGGACGAACCGGCTACCGGCCTTGATGCGCGCCGCCAGCTTGAGCTTGGTGAGATACTCCTAAAGCTACGGCGGCAAAACTGCGGCATCATGATTGTCAGCCATTCATCTGACTTTGCTGCCCGTTATGCCGACAGGGAGTTGGTGATTAAAAGGTGAATCTCACTTTGCTTGACCCAAGGGTGAAGCTGTTTTTACTTGTCGGGCTATCTTCATCCGCTCTTGCTGCACGGAGTCTTGCTGCGCTTCCGGCATTGCTTTTCCTTGTTGGTTTTATACTGATTGCGGGGCGGATATCGATAAGGCTGATATGGGTGAAGCTGCGCGGCCTGTTCGGGCTTATTGCCGCGCTCTTTTTGCTCCAATGCTTGTTTCAGCGCAACGGTAATCCGATGCTTTCGGTTTCCGGGTTTACTTTTGTCACGGATTTGGGCTTTCAGGCTGCCGTTTTTGTCAGCCTTCGCTTGCTTGTCATTGCTTTGAGCGCGCTTGTCGTCATCTGCGGTGAAGTGCGCGATTATTTGCTGTCGCTCACTTCGCTTAAGGTCCCGTATGAGATAGCGTTTATGGTGCTGGCTGCTATGCGCTTTTTGCCAATGCTTCGCAGGGAGGCGCAGGATGTGCTGTTCGCTGCTCAGATGCGCGGTCTTAAACTGAAAAAAACCGGCCTTAAACGTCAAGCCGGTGCGTATATCAGTATTGCGCTGCCAATCGTAGCAAGCGCTGTCCAACGCGCCGAGCTTCTTTCTATCGCAATGGAAGCGCGTGGATTCAGGGCTTTCCCACAACGCACCAGTATGCGCCGCTTGCGTATGCGCGGCGCGGACTGGGCCTATTCGCTTGTTTTTTGCGCGGCGATTACAGCAATTCTTGTTTTTTGCGGCAGGTAGCTGCCGGTATTTTTCAGATTCTATGGAGCTGTTCAGGAATAAAGTGAACAGCTCCTAAGCAGTGCTGCCAGCTCTTGGGGCAAAGTGCTGCGGTTTTCCATATTGACGTCATAGAGCGTTACTGATGGGCAGCGCTTTATTTCTGCATGCCACGGGACGTCGCCTAAACGCATTACCCCAAAGACGGGGATGTTTCCCAGAATAACGTTAAAAACAGCCTGCTTAAACTTCGGGGCATTGCTTTCAAGAAAACCAAGCTCATCCATGATTATCAGCTCAGAATCCCTGCTCTCGTTTAGCAAGCGCACCCCCTCCTGTTCAAAAATTTGGACGTCACAAATCAGGCCACCGCTACCCTCATCAAATCCGGCGATATGGAACTTCTCTTTTTCTCCACCGTTCCCGGCCGGCCGCATATAAATATTCGTGCCGGCGCTCATTTCGTTCCATGTAAAAAAACCGCCGAGCGCAAGCGGCCTTTGAGCCTCAAGAATATCCAGCGTTTTGCGTATCACCGTACTTTTTCCTATATTGCGCGGCCCTTGCAAAAAGATATGCATTTGTTTTCCTGCTTCCTGTTTTTTTACCATTTATCCTTCAATGTCAATATCGCCGTGCAGCAACAGTTCTCCGTCCTCGAGCACGAGCGCCGCGCCGATGAACCCGGGAGCATTGCTAAACGTAGCTGCAGCCTTTTCGCTGCCTAACAGCAATGCAATTGTAGACAGTATGTCCCCCTCCATCGAACTTACCGACAGCACTGTCGCGCCAACGGAGTCGCTTCTTACCGGCATACCGGTAAATGGGTCGAGGATATGGTGATAAAGCACGCCGTTTTCCACAAACTGACGCTCATAAACACCGGAGCTGACGATAGATGCTTCGCTCGTGTTCACAACTCCAATCAAGTCATTTCGTTCGCTGAACGGCTTGGCAACACCAACCCGCCAAGGGCTGCCATCAGGTTTTTGCCCCACGGCGACAATGTTTCCGCCAAGATTTATGACAGCGCTCCCGCTGCCTCTGTCTTTAATGAAAGCGGCTGCTTTGTCCGCTATGTATCCCTTGGCTACGCCTCCTAAGTCAATCCATGTATTGGGATTGGCGAGTTGAACCGTATTCCCGCTGATAATCACTTGCCTATAGTCCACCGTCTCACGCGCTAATGCAATCTCCTGCATGGTTGGAATGCCGGATTTGCCGCTAAAATCCCATAGGGTGCTGAGCCGCCCGACCGTAATATCAAACATTCCCCCGGTCAGTTCGGCATATTTAAGGCTCTCCACGATGATTTCCACTGTCTGCGGCGCTACGGCGACCGGCTCGCCCCCGGCATGGTTGATGCGCCAAACATCGCTGCTTTCAACATACATGCTGAGCAATGCTTCATACTCCGCGCACAAATCGAGCGCCCCTGTGAGTATCGTCCTGTCCTGCGTATCATATATGGTTATTGTGCAGTATGTGTCGAGCAGCAGACGGGTCTCGCTCAGAGGCTCAGTTTGCTGCTCCGCCGCGCAGCCGGCTATTATTGCAGGCAGCGCGGCGAGGATTATTGCCTTTGATAATACTTTTTTTCCCGGCATGCGCATATTATGAGCCTCACTCTTTCCTTATTCCTTTACCGCTCCTTCGGGAAGATATTTTATGAATTCTTTAAGCGCCGGGTTTCTGTTGTTTTTCCTCCATATGCAAACTAAGCTAAACTGCTTTTTCATGGCCGTAGGATAATACTTCAGCCTTCCCAATCTATTCTCAATTATGCTTTTGTCAAGAAAAGCAATACAGCCGGCCAGTTCCATATAGTCCAAAATGGCGCCTACGCTCGGCGCATAGCGAATTTTCGGATAAAATCCACGTTTGCCGCATTCTTCAATTATATCGTCGCATAAAACCATTGGCTCAGATTTGCCGTGCAGCGCAAACGTTTCGCCGCGCAGATCATCTATCCCGATTTCATCCAGCCCCGCAAGCCTGTGTTCCGTAGACATAATTATGTGTCTTTGCCTTTGCTCAATCTCCGCACACATGATATCTTTCATTTTTCCAATCTGAGTAGAAAACGTGAAAGCCACGTCTATCGACCCGTCGATAACTTTATTATGCAGCGCTTCAATGCCGTGGCGTTCAATGAGCATTTCAGCATTTACCGCATTCTCGGAAAAATCGCGCATAAGCTTTGCAGCCGCGTCCCCGAGATATATCGATTCGACGCATCCGACGAAAAGCGTATCCAGCCTGTCTTTCTTCATCCGTTTCACTTTTTCGGTTATTGCGTCAATCTCCGGCATGAGCCTATTGAACTCGTTAAACAGAAGCTTACCCGCCGGCGTAAGCTGAAGGGCTCTTGGCTTTCGGTCAAACAGCGCCACGCCGAGCTCGTCTTCCAACAGGGCTATCTGCTTACTGAGAGATGGTTGTGAAATATACACAACATTGGCCGCTTTTGTAAAGTTCAGGTACTTCGCCGCCGCCAAAAAATACTCAATACGTGTGAAATTCATGTCTAATCCATCCTTTTTAATATTTATTCTGAGCTTTTGAAACTCAGCCCGGAGCATTTTAGGGGTATACTATCACAATCCGGGTATGCTTTTCAACTATGTTTTGTATAGTCTAGCACAGTACATCGAAAAAAGTTACACCCCAAAGTAAATTACCTAACCCTTATGTCCACGGACTCGACGTATTTGCACCAGCGTTGGGCGAAGCGCTCGCCTCGTATCACAAGCAAAAACGGCCCCAAACCACCCTCGCTTTGCTTCTTCAGTATTTCGCCATCCATGGAAAAACATATGTAGATTGTTTCTACTTTCTCCACCTCATCTTTTGTCAGCGGCGAATAAAAAGAATCAAGCCCGGTAACTACATAGTATGCGGCGTTTGATGCATCTATTTCCAGCGCGTCAATCAGCAGCCTCAGTTCCACGCCTTGCAGAGTTGCTTCGCGCGGCGCGCTGATGCTTGTTGCATACGTCGTTGTGAATTCCTGCGGGTCAAGGCCAAGCAGTGTTTGAAGGCTGACTGTTGCCACCGGCTCGCCATCTATCCGTACCTGAAACTCGCGGTTTTCTTCAAGCGCACGCCGAAGCTCCGCATCGCCCCGGTTGAGAACTGCAAGCACCGACATAATAACGAGCAGCAGGCTCAATAACAAGTATACGACTTTGTTTGCAAACAGTTCTTTTTTCATTTTTCATTCTTTTTTTCCGGCATGCTGCGCCCGCTTTTCAATTTCCCCTTCTTCATCAGTGCGCGCACTTCAGCCAGATAGAGCCTGCAGTTCAAGATAAGATGAACTGGGATCAAAACGCACATTGAAACCGCTGCCCAAAAATGGATCTCGCGCAGACTCTGTCGCGAAAATCCCCAGACCACGCCGGTTTTCCCAAAATACAGCAATGCTCCTGTAGCTGCCAAAAACATCAACAAGAGTGCCAAAACCGTTGATAGGACCGCTTTCAATGACTGTTTGCTCATCCTACGAGCGCCTCGCTTTCCAGCACGATTTCCAACAAGTAATTTGTAAACCGCTGTCCGAATATATCATTGATGACTACAATCCGCATACCGCCCGGCTCGCCATTTTTCATCGGAAGCGGATGATCGTTGTCCTCGTACATGATGTATACGTTATTCTCGCCTCTTATCTCGTCCATGCCGATCCCGGAGACATAGTCGTCAACCCCTACAGCCAGCGCCAGATGGTACTGCTCCATAAGCCCCGGATCAACTTCGTTGAGTACATTTGAGAGCAGCGTGCCTCTGAAGCTGTGCTGTGTCACGCCGCTAGTGGAATGTATGCTCATCGTTCGTCTAACGGATGGCAGTGCGCGGATATCCTCAAGGCTTACCTGCGAGATAATAACCCCATAAGCGCGTATAACCAAGCTTCCTGTTTCTGCCGGGCCGTCACCCTGCCCGGGCTCAAAGCGCACCATGTAAGGCACGCTGTCCGCAAGCGTTCCACGAGCAAACTCCCGGTATACGCCAAACGCTGCGTTGACCCCGTTTATGACAGCCTCGGTCGTGACTGTCGCTCCGGTTATGGCTACGATTTCCCGCTCCGCCCCGGCTCTAAGCCTAACGAGAGTCAGGTATTCATTCGTTGATTTCCCGGCAAACCGATCCATGAACCATGTGTTTTCCATATCGCGTACATAATGCGGCGTTTCTACATGCTCGACGATGCGGAGCCCAATGCTTTCATCCCGATCCCCGTCTATAACCAGGGCGAGCGTTATGGGGCCGTTATATGCCACAGGTTTGACGATAAACGCATACAGGTTCTCATGCCTATAGATCTTTGCTGCAGCCGGAAATTTCTCTGTACGTTCCTTTGTCATGACATCCCGGCTTATATCTCTGAAAACGCCCGCATCCACCCCGCATATTTCCGCAATTGCCGCCGCTTCCTTATCGGTAAGCTCAGTGCTTTGCCTCCGGCAGCCATATTGCGCCGCAAGCAGGCATATCAATAAAAAAGCGGAAATTACACGTTTGAACATATACATATTCCCTTACATATTCCCTGTTTTTCGCTGCCTGATACAGATTGCTTCCCCTGTCATTGTGATGCCAAACGTATCCTCATAAGACTATCAATGTCCTGATATTCGTATCCGTCCGCCCACACAACTCTGCCCCCCCCCTGCCGATCCGGGATCAGGATGGCGTCTGAAAGCTCGGCGCCGGAAGCCCGGATGCGTTCGCCGGATGTCCCGAGAATGTCGAATTCAGCTGCTCTGACTGTTTCAACTCCTACCTCATAAAGCAACTCATCCAAGGGTATCCCTGTTTGCCCGCGTATAGTTTTGGTATCCATGTATTCAATCAGCATGTGCGGAAACACGGCTGCGTCGGCGTTGGTGGATATCCACGCGATTTTCTGCACATTCATGCCAAGCATAATATATGGCGCGACGTTTGTGGGAGAATCTTGCCCATCTATCTTGATATAATAACGCGATTTGACTATATTCATAGCCTCGTCTTTTTTGAAGCCATCTACTGATTTCATCGTGAAAAAAGCCTTGCTGTCCACATGGTCCAGCCGTGAAAACACCTGCTCTAAATCAATAGCTTGGTCCTTTGATCCGTAGTATTCATATTCGTAAGGCTCTATACCCGCCGTCAGGCTGCTGAACACCCATACGCTTGTGATGTCCTTGCGCGGTATTTCCTCATACATCACTATTCTTGCTATCTGCTTTACCCAATACGGCCCAAACTGCCCCGGTACTGCCGCTCGCGCCGGTGCGCTGCCTTCTTCTAACCTTGCTTCTCCGTCTACCATGACAGCTAACAGCAAATCGGGCGTGTTGGCCAGCACTTCGCGCGAAAACAGGCAGTAGTAATTATCGCGCCCGATTATTGCAAGCCCCGCATAGCCGGCTATATCGCCGCCTGCAAACGCTATAACGTCGCTTAGGCGAGGCCCGGACATTAGGAACTCCTCCTCCAGACCGGTCGTCCTCAAGTAGCTGGCATGAATTTCACGCTGCGGCAGTGCGCGAAGCTCGGATACGTTTATTTCGGCAATTCCGCCATTGAGTTCGCGCAACCCTTCTATCATGATTGCCTGAGCCTCATATTGAGGATCCCCGCTGTCCGGCTGTGCGCTTTCCATGCCCGGTTTATGCGACGCCCCACATCCGGCGACTCCGAAAATGATGCAAATGGTTAAGAGTGGCGCAATAGCTTTCCGCATTTTATCTGTCCCCTGTTTCCTGTCAGTATGATGCCGGCCCTTGCCTAAGAAGCTGCCGGAGCAAAGCTAAACACCGCGATTTCGCTATCGTTTTTTCCGTACCCTGTCACGAGCACTTTTATAGTTACCGGTTCCGTTATTGCTATGGGTATGTTTAGTTCCGGCTGATATGTGCTTGGGTTGTACATCTCCGACATTGGCGTCGGATCGCTGCCGTCCAACGTATAATGCAGCTTTACAAGGCCATAGTACCGATGCTGCAGCTTCACTGTTTCCCCTTTTGCAACCGGCCCGGGCATCGGGAATGTGCTCGCTATTTCCCATTGCCCGCATGGCGTTTCGTCTATCACGATTTCCGTAACTCCCACTACAAATGCCGGATTCGTGTGCTCGAACGGATTCCTCTGCCCGAAAATCAGGGTGGGTTTTTCTTCGCGGAGTTCATTTAAGCCGGCTTCCCCCTCACGCATGCGGTAGGCTATTATCGGCACAACAGGCTCAGCACCGTCCGTATTATCACCCACTTGCGGATAAAAATACTGTGCGCTCAAAAGCTGTTTGCGCGTCAGGCTTGCCTCATACCCATCGGCTGCTCGGAATATGACCGTTTGCGCTTTTTCAAGCACCCCTGCTTTTTTTAGGATGCTTTCTATGGTATATCCTCCGGCAGCGTAGAAACTAGCTGCAGGCCAGTTGTTGATCGTTGAATAAATGTGCGAAAAAGCCACTATTTGCTCAGGCAAAAGAGCGTTTAGCCCTGCTTCGGTAAAGCTCCATATTTCCTCACCCGATGTGTCTGTAATCCTGATTCGCCAGGCGTTTTCATCATCCGGCTCTTGATCGCCGCTAACTACCGCTTCATTTTCCGGCTGCATACGCTCCGGCTGCTGTGTTATATGCCCCGTCTGCTGCTGTGTATGCATAAGCGGCGGCTCCGGTTGCGACGCCCCTGCACACGCCGTCAAAAACAGCAATGGCAAGATTATCAAAAAAGCACGTTTTCTTATGCTCATGTCAATAAACCCCGTTTTTTCGTTATTCAGGCAATATATGGCATTTATGTCCGGTGCGATTGATAATCGCACCTACATGGGGACGCAGTTGACCTGTTGGCATTTATTTGCTAACTGTGAACTCATCTATTATCGCGTGTTCACTGTCAAACGCTGTAATGCAAAGGCTTTCACTGTCTGCCCTCAACACCAGGTAATTAGGTGCTGATGCGCCCGCGGCTATGTAGCTCCGCTCTGCTTGCGCATATGTCACCTTGTCGCCTGACGCCGCCATGATTTGGACAATTCCTCTCCCATCGCCCGATTCCGATTCGCCAAGCATCGGCCGGGAGCGCGCATAGACATGCTGATGCCCGCACAGTATGAGCGCAACGCCGTAAGCTTCCAGCAGGGGCATAAAGTGTTCGCGCATCGTTGCAGCCCGCTGTTGATCCTTTGGATTGTCCGTCACCGGCCACATAGGATGGTGCATGACGGCAATAATCCAGTCAGACTGCCCGGCAGCCTCGCCTTGCAGCGCGTTTTGCAGCCATTCAACGTCTGACCGGTTTCCGGCGCCCATAATATTGCTATCAAGCATGACAAAATATACCGAGCCGACGCTAAGTGTATAAAAAAATCCTCCGTATGGCGTCGCCGGCGCTCTATCCGGGTAATTAAACTGTTCCGCCAAAAGTGCGTAACTATCATGGTTTCCGGCTACGGCTGCAGTAGTCAGCCCTTTGAGCCACGAACCGGACGCCATCCAAAACTCCCGCCACTCAGCTTCATCTCCACCGTCATTGACAGTATCTCCGCCAAATACGACCAGGTCCGGCGCTTCGTGACGCAATGCGACCTGTTCCATCAACTTCCCAAGCCCGGAAAAATCCCCTGTTTCCGGATTCGGTTGCGTATCGCTGAAAAAAAGAAAAACTCGAGCTCGTTCATCCTGCCTGAGCGATTCCTCCTCAGACGCATTGCCCGCCATGACAGATTCGTTTTCTACCTGCTCGCGCACTAGAGCGTCAGGCTCTGCTGACCACAGGCGATCACAACCGCATAGAGCAAAAAGCAAAGCTATGATTGCAAGCAATGCAATCGTTTTTCCGCAACCTGTCAATATGCCCCTCCATCGCAGTCTGTAGCGCATCACAGCCCCAAACTCATGTCCCCGCGAATATCTCCGGTCTCGCTGTCGATTATATACCGTCCGTTATCGGTCGTTATAAGCCACGCAGGAGAAATAACACCTTCACCGAAAGAACCGACTACGTTGTGCTGATATCCTGCTTCGACACTTTGGATCTGCGTACATTCGATGTCGCCGTCAATCACAGCATCAAGAAATACAAGCAGCGCAGTACCCACATGTGATATCTCCGTCC
>Ga0099364_10008188_pt1 | contig 14760 bp, 9 predicted proteins | sample TergutTh196P3_FD_73070 | JGI IMG/M metagenome (GOLD analysis project Ga0099364, IMG submission 73070) | Microcerotermes parvus P3 segment gut microbial communities from Pointe-Noire, Republic of the Congo - Th196 P3 | ecosystem: Host-associated > Arthropoda: Insects > Digestive system > Gut ... | reverse complement strand
GTATTGATGTCCGAAAAATTGGTCAGGTCAAAGAGGGGGAAATGGTCATCGGTCAGCGTGTCCGGGCGAAAATTGTGAAAAACAAGGTGGCTCCCCCCTTCCGGGCGGCGGAGTTCGATATGATGCACGTAGGCGGGATCAGTTACGAAGGGGATATTTTGGACTTAGCGGCAGCCCGCAAGATCGTGACGAAGTCGGGAGCGTGGTATAAGTACGGCGACGAGCAACTCGGACAAGGGCGCGAAAAGACGAAGCAGTATCTCAAAGACAATCCCGAATTTACGGAGAAACTTCGTGCGGAGATTGTCCATGCGGTGCAGGAAGGCGGAACGGACATCTTCTCCGGCGGCAGCGAAGGCGGTGAGGAGTGATGTGTCCAACTCGAAAGAACAAGACGAAAACGATTCGCCGTAAACCTTTTTAACCGCAAAGACGCAAAGAAGCGCAAGGTTCACAAGGCGCAACTTCATGCTGTTTACAGCATATTTCAAAAATTGCTCTTGACGTAACAGTGAAAATTCACGATGATTCCCTGCTGGCTCGTCGACCGTGAAGAATACCTTGTAAACACTTGTAAACAGATGGCGCAATTAGTTCGAATGTCTCTTGGCGTGCTGTTGTCTTGCCTGTTTGTTTCCGGCTGTCATACACCCTTGGCAGTGAAACAGATACAGGCAAAGAATCCCCTTGCGAAAAATGTTGCCAAAACACCGGTCGAAATTGTCGATGTCTGGAGTTCTTATGCACACACCACTCCAGAAGGAAAAATCGTCCGGGGAATGGCGGGACGTGTCCATTTTTACGAAGCCCAAAATAAAGGACTGCCGGTCAAGGTGGACGGCGATCTGACCGTTTACGTTTTCGATGGCAAGGACACCGATCCCGCCCATACGAAGCCCTTCAAGATATTCCAGTTCAATGCGGACACGCTGGACGAACACTATTCACATCAAAAGCCTCTCGGACATGGCTACAACTTTTTCCTGCCGATAGATGAAATCGGCGGTGAAGAAAAACCGCTCAGTATCATCGTTCGATTTGATAACAGACTGGACGCTTTATTTATCACGACATCGCAACCGGTCAACACCGTCTTGGCGGGACGCAGACCGCAAATGTCCGCGGACCCCACCATTCGGGAGTTTTTGGACTCGCGGTCATTGCTTGCGGAAACAAATCGGACGATGACGGCATCGTTCGATTCGGTCATTCAGCAGGCAACGTACATTACCACGCCGGAAGTTACCGAACCGGAAACCTCTCCAGAACCCTCTCCGCAAAATTCCAGAGTACGGACTATTCCCCTGAACAGCAGCATGACCCGTCGGCTGGCTGAAACAACGGAAACTCTCCCAATACCGGAACCGTTGCCGCTGCCCCAGAACCAACCGCCGCAGGGTTTGTAAGAACCGCCGCTCGTTCTCATTATAAAGGGAAACCTCTAAAAATAGATTCTTTGCGCCCCTTGCGGTTAAAATAGTTCAGATTGAACCGCAGAAGGAATGCACAAAGGGCGCAATTTAGGGATAATTGTCAAAATCGGCAAAATGGGTAAAATAGTAGGAAGCAGTAACAGCCGAATTTTTTGCTATTGACTCGAATCAAGGAAAAAGTGTATAGTACCCTCCGCAAAACTGCTTTATCATTGCGCGAATGGCTTCATATGACCACTGCACTTTTTCCTGCACCGACATGGACTTCACCTGCGGGGGATTCCGAAAAACTTGACTTGGAACTAGATTTCGTCAGGGCATCGCTCCCGGCAAAGACACGGATGACGCATCCGCACCTGCTCTTTTCGCCGATGCACTATGAGCCGAACTATGCCTATCCCTTACTCATTTGGTTGCACGGAACCGGTGACGATGAGCGGCAACTGACACGGATTATGCCCGTGATCAGCATGCGGAACTACGTTGCCGTTGCCCCGCGCGGACTGTTGCTCGGACAGCCGGATAGTTCCCGGATGTTTGATTTAAGCGTTTCGGCAATTTTACAGCGTCCCAAAGAGCAGTACGGCTGGGTCTGTCCGGCAGAGAATCCGGCAATAATGGAACAGCGGATTTTCGATTGTATGGCGATAGCACAGGAGCGGTGCAACATTGCGGATCACCGAATCTTTATCGCGGGTTTCGGCACCGGTGCCACCGCCGCTTTGCAACTGGCGACACTTTATCCCGAATGCTTTGCCGGAGTAGCGGCATTCGGCGGTGAAATTCCCGCCGCTGCCCCGGTTTTTCCCAGTTGGCAGATGACGCAGCCCCTTTCGGTCTTTCTCGGTACGGACGGCTCCGTGCCGGGACATGTTTGTCAAGTAATGGAACTTTTTTACACAGCAGGACTTACGGCTGATGTACAGGAGTACGCCGACACCAAGCAGTTAACATCGGCAATGTTGCAAGATTTGAACCGATGGATGATGCAAGTCGTTGCGTCTTCTGCGGTTCATCCGTCTCATGTGCCGTCATCGGCTTGAAATTGCCCTTGGCATACTTTGCGGTTCTTTTTTTAACCGCAAAGGCGCAAAGAGCCGAAAAGAAATACAGAAATAACGATCAACGGGACACACCCTCGACAAAGCAATAAAGTTATCGTAGAATCGTTTGCCTCAAGCGGCTCCTTTGTTCGATAAATCATTTGCCTTGTAACCGTTTTGAACAGAGCAGAAAACACGTGTCCGGTAAAACCCCTCCCCGAAAAGCCTTCACGCTCGTCGAACTGCTGGTGGTCATTGCCGTTGTCAGTATGTTGACGGCTCTTCTGTTTCCGGCGGTTCAGGCAGCGAGGTCTGCCGCCCGTCGGGTGTCTTGTCAGAACAATATGCGGCAGACCGGTTTGGCGATTCACCATTACACGGAGATTCATGGGATGTTTCCGCCGGCAAAATGTCTCTATTCTTACACGCAAAACGGTTCCTCTGTTTCCACGATTGGGCACGGGCTTGTCCCCTTTCTCCTCCCCTTTATGGAGCAAACGACCGCCGCCGCCCTCTACCGGTTCGATCGAAACTGGCAAAATGCCGCTAATAGAGAAGCACGGGATGTCCGAATCTCCATGCTCCTCTGTTCCGAAGCCGAGCCTGTCCGGTTTTGCCGCTCTACGGCTTCGAGCAATACCATTGTCGAATTTTTCTCTTCCGATTATGCCGCTTGTGATCAGATTTGGGGCATACGAACCCAACTGCGCAGTTTGGGGATTGACCGGTCAGATTGGCGGAGTATTTTAGCCCCTGCCGTTTTAGGAAGCCGCACACATCCGGTCATTCGCACCGCAGAACCGACCCATTCCGAGGTGCTGTCGGCACTCTCTGTTAATCCGGTCGTGCCGCAGGCGATTAAGGACGGACTTTCCCATTCGATGATGTTGTTTGAATGTACCAGCCGACCGCACAAGTACATTCTCGGCAGGATTCGCGGCGATCCTGATATTTCTCCGCGCGAACCCATCGGCGGGGCACGCTGGGCGGATGATGAGTCGCAGTTTTGGATGAACACGATGTGTAATGGAACACAGATGTTCAACTGTGCCAATAATCAAGAGATTTTCAGCCTGCATCCCGGCGGCAGCAATTTTTTGTACGGCGACGGATCACTTCAATTCCATACAGAGACGATGTCTCCAGAGGCTTTCGTTTCCCGCTTCACTGCATACGCCGGTGATTTCGCCGATTCGTTGTAAACGGTAAACGGCATGAAATTGTCCTTTGCGTCCTTTGCGCCTTAGTGCGAATTTCGATTTGCTCTGGACAAAAAAGCCGTCATTCCGGCGCAAGCCGGAACTAGAGAAACAGATACTACATCGTTTCCTAAACAGCATAGATTATCTGCACCTTATATTGTAAGCCTCGCACAAAGGCACAAAGTTCACAAAGAGTCTCAACCGCCGTTAATTCCTTTGTGTCCTTCGTGCCTTTGTGCGAAACATCATCTCTATCATTTAAGACACCGTGTAGTAGAACACTCTACGTCTGGATTCCGGCTTGCGCCGGAATGACAAAGGCGAGTCCAGAGCAAAAAGAAACACGCTCTAGTAACGCGAAACAGGGCTTTGCGTCTTTGCGGTTAAAATTCTTTTTCTTAACCGCAAAGGACGCAAGGCAGAATTACCACCGCCACGCACCGCCGAGGTAGGCACTGTGCTGCAACTTGCTGTCGTTGCGGTCAAACATATACTCCCCTTGATACCCGCCGATGATCGAAAAATAGTCGGTGAGATAACAAGTGCTGCCTGCGTTGAAGGTCAATAATGACCGACCCATCTTCGGACCGACCAGCCGACCGCCGATCTCCGAATCACGGACAAGGGATACATAGGTGCCCGGCTCTGCGCCGTTTAAGTCGTAGGAGTAATAGACACCGCTGTTGAAAGTGAGGAAGTGCATATTGTACAGCAACTCCGTTCCGGCACGAAGGAATACCTGTGTTAAATCGGTCTTGCCGTAGCGGACGGCGTTGTCTGCGAGAGCGTCTGTGTTGCTTTCCGCCGCCCCTTTGAGGCGATTGTGCAAAAGGTCCACAGCAATAAGCGGTCGCAAACTCATCGGTCCCGGCGATAAACGCTTGCCCAGTTCAAGATGTGCCTCCGAGGTGTTCCCCTTAAAAGAGGAGCGGTAATAAAAAGCATCACTCTGCTGAAACCGGTTCATCTTGTAATCCTGCCAACCGTAGGCGTAAACTCCGCGGACATCCGCACCGCCCCGGAACACGCGTGCCACATAGGCACCGACATACATATCCTTTGCTTTAATCCGGTCAGACGTATTGGTCATATCACCCGTCTCGTATCCGAAAATCATCCCGAACTGTGCATTCCGGGTACGGAGAAGATCACTGCCGGCTTGCACTCCTTCCATCGAAAGTTTCCAGTTTCCCCTATAAGAACTTTGATAGGCATCGCCGCGTCTGCTGTAATTTATCCAAGCATTGTTACCGACACTTCCGCCTCGGCTGGAATAGAAGTCCAGCGGCGCACAAGGGTCAGAAACAACCGGTCCGCAAGGGTCAAACATCACCGGCGAGCAGGGATCGAAGCCATAGTCGGAACTGCAAGAACTGCATCCGCAGGAAGACTGCCCGCGATAACTTCGGGATTGATAACTACGGGCATATCTCGGCATCGGATAGGCATTACTGCTTCGACCAGGACCAACGATCATCTGGTCGCGCACACTATTCCACGCAGCATAGCGGTTGTGAATACCGAAGGCGGCGAGGAAACCGTCGCTCATTCTTGCGGATTCGGTAAAATATCCCTCAATGAAGCCAGCGTCGTTAAACTGATAACCTGTAAAGATACCGCCAATGTCGAGAAGTGTGCCTCTCCCTTCAGCGGTTCCGCCTGTGCCAGTCCATGTTCCAAGATCAGTAAGCACTCCCGTTTCGTTGCCCACCAGTTCAAGCGTTGCTTTTGTGCCGAGTATGTTTACACTGTCTTCGCCGAGGATGCTGTCAATGCTCATGCTAACGTGAGTAGTGTCAGTATTGTTTTCGCCGATTTTGACGTTGCCTGTGCCTTCCCTTGTTACAACCCCCAGATGGGCGGTTCCGTGACCAGTAACGTTCAGGGTATTGCCAAATACGGTATTCTGAAATTCCAACTCACTGCCGGAAGCAACGTTGAGATTGACATCTTGTTCGGCAGCGATGCTGCTGGCATACAACGATGCGTCTGTGTCAAGGTCAACTTCAATTTTACCTCTTGCGACAATGCTGCCGTCAGCACTGTCTCTGGCGGTCAACGAAGAGCTATTACCAATCTTAAAGGTAACGTCGGTACCCTCGAAACTGTTAAAGAACCTATGACTGCCAGTACCCAGTGTATAGGTAATGTTACCGCCCGCATCAATTTCCTTGACATTGCCGCTGCTATTGTTGCCGAACGTAATGGCAATATCGCCGTCCACCGCAGTAATGTTGCCGAACGATGACGCGCTGTTATTGGCAACGTTGATGGTGATGTTTCCGCTGTTGCTCATAATTGCATCGCCGGTTGTAAAAGCACCGCTTTCGACTTCAAGTTCAAGGTTGCCGTTTGTAACGATGGCATCGTCATCTCCCTTGATGTCAAATACAACATTGCCTTTAACACGCATTGTAGCATTACTTTCACTTACGAGACCACCGCCAAAAGTGATTGACTTACCAGTGGCGGCTTCCAGTGTCAAGGTTGTATTTCCCCCGGCAAGGTAAATGTCGTTTCCAGTGCGAGTTGTTCCACCATCGATACTGACTTCGTTGCCGCTAAAAACAACGTTTTCGCCTTCTGCTTTAATGACGAGATCAGTATTCGTCCAAATGGCACCACCCCGGGCTGTGCCTCCATCACTGATTGCTGCGTTGTCGGTAAAATTGGTGTCGGTAATTATGGCACTAGTAGCATTGCTGACGTGCAGGGCACCGCCGAAAGCCGAGGCAGCGCCTTTTGTTTCGGCTGTATTGCCAATGAAAGTTGTGCCTGTAACGCTTATTACTCCTGCATTACTTCTCATACCACCACCAATGGCATTCCCGATGCTTTGATTGATTACATGATTGTTTTTGATTGTACCGCCAGTAATCTGCACATTTTTGAAGTTATCAATAGCAACACCGCCGCCATAAACACCACCAGTACCTGCATCTGTAATAATGGCTTTATTGTCGATGAAATCCACATTGGTCAATGTCACGTACCCTGTGTTCGTTGGTGTTATAGCGGTAAAGGTCGGTGGATCATTTTCGCCACGTGCACCATAATAGAGGAGGTACAGACCACCACCGCCAGCACCTACTATACCTTCTGCGGTCGAATTTATGAACGCGCTGTTTGTAATATTGATTTCACCACTGGCATACTGAATTGCCGACGTGCCGTATGCCGTCCCATCACCAAAGGCGTATTTTTTGCCCTCATCACTTCCGCCGTCGAGGATCAGGTTCTCTATCGTAACGTTTTGCCAAATGCTAAGCCCCAAAATGTTTCTGGCATTGTCATCTCCTTTTGCCAAAGTTACTCGACCACCATTTTTATCGCCTATGACGTGTATAGAACTCAGCAGAGCAGCATCGGTGAACCAAACAGTCTCAGAATTTACACCTTCTGGATCATTATGGGCACCCCAGCCCACAGCACCCAATCCGTGTAGATCAGTTGTGATCGTGATTGTGTATAGTGGTTCAAAAAAATCACGCTTCACGCTATCCCATGGATTGTCGTTCCATTGAGTGCGATTATGGTTATAGATATCGACCAACTGCACTCGAAGAGGATCACGATTGGCTGGATCAAGAGTGGGATCGCCAATGGTGTGATCTGTTTCTGGTTGCGCTATCACCGGTAACGCCACGAGTATCATTCCCAGCAGAACAAGGGGAAGCACAAGGAGAAGTAAGCATTTTTTCATGGTTGTATCCTTTCAATTTGGAGCCGGCACACCGGCTCAATGGGGGGATGTAGGGGGACTATACGTCAGAGGAAATATCCTCGTTTTCCTACAATCGGAGTCAATTTAGAGAAACTTTAACGCTTTTGCTGATTTTGCCGTTTTTAGCGATTTTGCGGGATATACTGTAAACGGCATAAAATCGCACCTTGCGCCCTTTGCACTAACCTTGCGCCCCTTGCGGTTAAATAGGTTTCACACGTCCGAAATGCGGCGGCTGTGCAGAACATCTTCACGCATTTGCCGAATCAGAGCATCGGCAGAGTCAAACCGCACCAGTTCCCGCAGAAACGTGAGAAAATCGACCGCAATCTGCTGTCCGTACAGGTCGCCGTTAAAATCGTGGATAAAGACTTCGATTTTCGACAGGGAAACGTCAAACGTCGGATTCGTGCCGATATGTGCTGTGGAACCGTACCGTTTACCGTCGATCCACGCCGCTGTTGCGTAAATCCCCTGCTTCGGCAGAACCGTTTGCACCCCTCCCAGATTCGCCGTCGGAAAACCAAGAGTTCTGCCCCGCTGTTCGCCGGCGATGACCGTTCCCGTCATTCGGTAAGGTAGCGGCATCAATTCGTTGACCCGTTCGATATGTCCCTCCTGAATCAAATGCCGGATACCGGAACTCGACACCCGCTCTTTGCCGATTTGCAGCGGATCGACAATATCGACTTCAATGCCCGTCCATTGACCATAAAGCCTTACCGCATCGGGTGTTCCAATGCGGTCTCGTCCGAACGCAAAATCTTTTCCTGCAACGAGTACCCTGGCTTGAAAACGGTTTTGGATGGTTTCATAGAAGAATGTTTCGGCACTTTGCTGCAACAATTCCTGCGTTGTGGGAATCACGACAAGAGCATCGACGTGAAAACTGCGGATCAGTTCGATCTTGCGTTCCAGTGTGCAGATTGGTTTCAAGTCGGCATCCGGTCGCAATACCATAGCGGGTAACGGGTCAAAAGTCACGAGAATTGCGGGTATTTGCCGCTGATGGGCATAACTTTTGAGCCGCTGAACGATGAGAGAATGCCCCAGGTGCATTCCATCAAACTTACCGATGCTGACCGCGCCGCCGTGGAGAGCATTGAATTGTGCCGTTTCAGACTGCGCCGTGCTAGAAAAGGCTGTTAAGTCCGTGATGATGTGCATAAAAAAGCGGCAAAATGAACCGCGAAGGTCGCAGGCATTATACCGTAAACGGCATGAAAATGGTACTTTGCGTCCCTTGCAGTTAAATTCTCTTTTTTTTTACCGCAAGGAGCGCAAAGACAATGCAAAGAACGCAAAGAACCTATTTCCAGAGGTCCCCTCCTACCTCCTGACTCCTACCTCCTAACTCCTAACTTCTAACTCCTGACTCCTACCGCCTAACCTCATATAAGGAAACCCCGAACGTCTCTTGAATTTTTTGAACGAGCGGATTCTCGGCGGCGGCAAGGTACTGTTCCCGGTCTGTGGGACGGGACGGTGCCGGCTCCGCTTCCTTGCCCGGCTCTTCCCGTGTATCAAGTTCAAGCCGGACTTTGACCGCCGCACCGATAGATTGCGATAAAACGCCCTGTAATTGTGCGGACTGTTTTTCGCAATACTCCTTCGAGGTCTTGCTGTCGAATATTGCCGCAAAGACGTTCGGTTGTTCAAAGCGAATCGACTTGCAATCCATTGCCATGCTGCCCAGCACACCCGGTATCGACTCCGCTGCTGTGAACCATATCGACTTCGCCTGATCGTCATTGAGATGGGCGAGTCCGATTCTTTCTGGATGAGACGGCAAACCCGCTCTGCCGGATGGCGGCGGAGCAATCATCTTGGGAACAGGGTTTACGGTCTGAATGGCGGGTGTTGCCGCGCCGCTGCGCATCTGATCCAGCAGCACAGAAACCTGATGAAAATGATCGAGGTTGGCAATCCGAATCAGGGCGAGTTCCAACAGGATGCGTCCCTGTGTGCTGCGTTGCATCCGGGTATGCGTGTGGTCAAGAATCTGCATGGCGGCAAGAATTCGGTGCAAGCCCATTTCTTCCGCCAATGTTTTGACCTGTTCAAATTGTTGCGATGAGCAGGTCAGGAGCAAATTGGTATCGCCGCCTGATGCCGCGACAAGCAGGTCGCGGTAGAGTCCCATCAATTGTTCGGAAAGGATACCGAAATCGACTCCCTGTGAAGCGGCGGCATCCAATTCGGCAAAAAGGAGCATTTGATCACCGTTCCTTGCCCCTTCCAGTAACCGGAACAGCAGTTGGTCATTGGCGGTGCCGAGCATTTCGTGAACATCGGCAAGCGAAATGTTCTGCGGAGCAAAGGACAGAAGTTGTTCAAGAAGCGACTGCGCATCCCGCATTGAGCCGGCAGCGCGGCGTGCCAGTGTCTCAAAGACACCCTCTTCGGCAGTCACTTTTTCGTTTTCGGCAATCGCCGCCAGCCGGTCGGCAATCTGCCGCGCGTCGATACCGGCAAAGTCGAACCGCTGACATCGGGAAAGAACAGTGATCGGAATTTTCGTCGATTCCGTCGTGCAAAAGATGAACTTGACATGCTCCGGCGGCTCTTCCAGAATTTTGAGGAGTGCATTGAACGCCTCCTTGGAGAGCATGTGAACTTCATCGAGGATATAAATCTTAAACCGCGACCGGCTTGGTCGAATCGACGCATTCTGGCGAAGTTGCCGGACATTTTCGACACCGCTGTTACTGGCAGCATCAATTTCAATCGCATCAATATCTTCGCCGGTGCTGATACTTTCGCAACTATCGCATTTACCGCAGGGAGTGAGCGTGGGACCGCTCGTGCAGTTGAGAGCCTTGGCAAAAATCCGGGCGGTAGAGGTTTTGCCGACCCCCCGTGCGCCGGTGAAAAGGTAAGCGTGTCCGATACGTCCTTCGGTAATGGCTTTGGACAATGCCTGCGCAATATGGGGCTGTCCGACAAGTTCGTCGAAATTTTGCGGACGGTAGCGTCTCGCAACGACTTGATAGTTTTTCGATCCGGCTGAATGGTTCTCTTCCATAGCCATCTATTGTAGCGGTTTCGGCGGGACAATCAAGTTCGTTTTATACTGTCAACGGGGACAATTTTTTTTAACCGCAAAGACGCAAAGGGTGCGCAGAGGACGCAAGGGGGAAAGCCGCCCTGTAAGGGCGGAGCACAATAGCCTAGGGTTTTAACCCTAGGCGGGTGCTTTACGCCGCACTCTTTTCAAATGCGGCTTCGATTTGCGTTTGCAACATGCGTACCTCATGCTCCATCTCTGCCCGCTCGTGGTGCATGCGCCGTGCCTGTTCGTCAAGATGTTCCTGCCGGTGATTCAACTTGTCTTCGCGGTTTTGCAAATCTTGCTCCCGCTGATGTTGTGCCGACTCTGTTTGTGCTGCCAGCAAGTCCAACTGCTCCTTCTTTGCCGCTATCTTTTCCTCTTGTTTCCGTAGTTCATCCCGGCTCTGTTGTAATTCCTGTTTCTGTACTTCCAGCCGGGCGGTGGCGTTTTGATATTCTGAAGCCAAACGAGCCTGAATTTTGCCCACCGACTTTTTCAAATCTTCTGAACCCGCCTCGCCTGCCAAACGCAGCCAGAGTTCTTCTGTTGCCAGCCGGACTTCCAGAGTCTCTCGGTGCATTTTGCCCAACTCTTCCCGCGAACGGTCCAGTGCCAGCCGCATCTGTTCGAGACGCTTGTTCTGCCGTACAAAGTCCTGCCGCTCCTCTTCGACACGCGTTAACGCCAGTTCTTGTGCGTCCCGCAGCCGTTTACGCTCCGCTTCATTGGACTTTTGCAGTTGATGCCGCTCACGTACTAAGGTCTCCCGAATGCGGGAGGCTTCCGCGTGTGACTCTTCGGCAGCCGCTAACGTTTCCTGTACATTGGCATACTTTTTGGCTGCCAGTGCATTTTGGAGTTCCTTTGCCTTGACGGTTTCTGCCAGTGCGGTCAGTTCCAGTTCTTTTTTCTTCAGCCGGGTTTCGGCATCAACGATATACCGCTCCTGCTCTTCTGCTTTGGTTTCCCGGCGGGTGAGTTCGTCTGACTTTGTTCTCCGCAGACTTTCAAAATCGTGCCACTGACTCTCAAAGGTACTCCGCCGGTTATTCCATTCTTCTTCGGCATGTTGAACGAGCAGTTCCCGGCGTTCCAGTTCCTCTTCACGCCGGTTGTAGCGGTCTTCCAATTCGTTCCGCTTTTGAAGATAATCGTCATTCAGTGCCGCAATCCGCCGCTCCGACGCTTCGTCGAGTTCCCTTTTTCGGGACTCAAATTGCTGATTCAGTTCCTCAAACCGTCCTCTGTATTGATTCTCAATCTCGCACTTTCTCTGTTCGCCTTCCTTATTTAACTCCCGGATGCGGTCATTGAACGTCTCTTCGAGGGTCGATTCCAGTGCTTGCAACTTCCTTTTCTCGTCCGCCAGCCGGTGCATAAATTCGTTTTCAATTTCCCGGCAGCGCAGTTCAAAGCGGTTTTGATATTCTGACTTTGCGGCAAGCAGTTGCGACTCCAGTTGCTGCCGGTACTCTTCGGCTTGCACCGCCACTTCCCGCTCCCGCTCGGCGGCAAGTTCCGCAAGTTCCCGTTCACGGCGGACGAGGCGGTCTTCTACGGCTTGTTTACGCGTTTGCAAATCTGTCCGTTCCTGTTCCTGTTCGTGACGCAGCCGGGAAAATTGCCCCTCAAAAGTTTGCCGATAGTTTTGCAGTTGCGATTCCCCTTTACGGAGTTCTTCCTCACGCCGGGCAAGTTCCTCCATTTTCGTGTGCAATGAAACCTTCGTGTTTCGGACGAGTGTTTCAAACTGTGCCATTCGTGCATTGAGTTGATTTTCGCGGTGGTCAATTTCCTCCTGCCGGGTTTCGGAGTGATCGGAAAAAGTACCGGAAAACCCGGATGTTTGGGAAACCGATGCCCTATTTGCCGGGGCGGCAGAAGTGAACTCTGCCGTGGAATCGGTCTCTTTGACGGGGGTATGAACGGAAAACGCCGGAAGCGCAGATTGAAATTCCCGTCCGGGAGCGTGGTCATCACCGGTAAAAAGCGTGGGGCGAGTCATATTATGTCGGGAGGGACCTAATGCAAAAATTCTCTACTATCGCTACTATCGGCAGAGTTTCCCTAAATTCTTTAATCGGAATAAAGAGAATGTTCTTTTTTTCACCGCAAAGAACGCACCGCAAAACGCACCGCAAAGAACGCAAGGGGCAGTTGCGGGGGTTTGTGCGGGTTATGACACTTTTGCCTTCTTTAAGGATTATATGTTTTATGACAAAAATAATGATATTACTCTGCTGAAAACAACACTTTTATCCTATTTGATTCCCTATCAAGATACCTTTATTGCCGATACCTGACGATGAGAAAGGGATGTTTCGTCCCCTCGCACAAGAAGTATCTGGGAGAAAACATAATGGTCAGGCTGCTTACATTCGCTCTACTTGCCGCTTCGTTGTCGCTTTGGTCGGCACAGGTTTTTGGCAACTCTCCTTGCGGAGCGTTGGATACGGCGTACTGCTCCTCCGGTATGTCGGGGGACTGTTATTCCTGTTCGCCGGGACAGTGTGGGCACGCACCCTACTGGTCTTGTCCGATTCCGGGACACCGCCACCCTGCGGGTACGCCTTGTCCCATTTTAGGACATGCATTCGGTTTAGGACAGGCTCTCGGTTTGGGGCATGCGTTCGGTCTGGGAAAGGGGGATAGAGGCGGTCACGACGGGGACGGCGGGGATGGCAGAGACGGCAGGGGCAGAGACGGTCGGGATGGTCGAGACGGTCGGGGCAGAGATGGCCGAGACGGTTTCGGTTTCGGCGGCGGTCTCCGAAACGGTGTGGGCAACATTTTTGGATTTGGAAATTATGCTGATGGTCCCGGTGAAGACGGTGTGGTTGTACATCGGCTCGGAAGTAACAGTGCGGGTGCCGAATATGCAGAGGGTGCTTTGGAACGTTACATGATTGCCAATGCGAACCGGAGATATGCAACCCGGCAAATGACAGTGGGAACACTTCCGATGCCTGCCGGACCGACACCAACCGGAGTATTTGACAGTTTTCTCACGCCGCAGCAGTACCAACGAGTACGACCGGTTGTCGCGGGAATGGCTCCGATGCCGGGACATCCGGGCTACGCTCTTCCGCAAGGGCACGTTATGCCCCCGCACGGACATATTTTACAGGTTTTGCCCCTGCCGCCGGGCTATGGTACGCCGCAGTGGTTTGCGGCTCACGGTTTAGCCTTACCACTCGGTTATGGTTCACCGGAATGGTTTGGCGAACATGGTTTAGCCCTGCCTCCGGGTTTCGGTACACCGGAATGGCACGCCGCATTGGCGCAAGTGGGAGCAACGCAACCGGACACTTCGCACACACAAACTGCGGCTCTTCCGCCGGGTTATGGCACACCGGAATGGTTCGCCGCTCATGGATTACCCTTGCCGCCGGGTTATGGTACTCCTGAATGGTTTGCCACTCATGGACTGCCCCTACCGCCGGGATACGGCACACCAGAATGGTACGCTGCTCACGGACTAGCCTTGCCGCCGGGTTACGGTACTCCTGAATGGTTCGCTGCCCACGGATTAGCCCTGCCGCCGGGTTTCGGTTCTCCTGAATGGCATGCCGGAATGGCACGAACCACCGCACTGGCACAGGGACATATCGCTATTCTGACTCCGGGACAGGCAGTTCCGCAAGGGCACTCTGCGGTCCTTTCGTTAGGACCTGCCGTTCCGCAAGGACACACAGCCATCCTCCCGCCGGGACAAGTGGTTCCCTTAGGACACACTGCTGTCCTTGCGCCGGTTCCGCCGGTGCCCTACGGACACACTGCGGTACTTCCGCCGACACAAACGAGCACACTGGGACACTCACCGGTTCTCCCGCCGAGCACTCATGTCCCGTCCGGTTACGATGGCTATGCGCCGAGTCATTCGCAAGGCTCTCCTGAAGCCGCCTCCGAGCGTATCGTGTATATTCCTTACGCGATGCCGCCGCAGATTCAGGTGGAACGTATTGCCAAAGCGTTGCGTATCCCGTCGATGCGGCAGGTACTCGGAGATACCCGAACGTATGAATACCCGGAAATGCCGCTCAATATGTACACCACACGCGGACCGAGGGACTTCTTCGCTCCCAACCCGCCGAGTATTGGTTATTAGAGGCTATTAGAGGCATTGGGTAGAGCCTATTTCAAATTGCTGTAAAATAATTTGGCTCTTCCTGCGTTCCGGGTTGGTGGACGGACAAGATGCCGAATTGAGCAAAATTACACTGAAAACGTGTGAAAATACGCAAAATGGTCAACTTTTTGCTCTGTTTTGGGTAAAATGGGTATCCTGTAACAGAAACTTTACTGC
>Ga0099364_10008187_pt1 | contig 14762 bp, 1 predicted proteins | sample TergutTh196P3_FD_73070 | JGI IMG/M metagenome (GOLD analysis project Ga0099364, IMG submission 73070) | Microcerotermes parvus P3 segment gut microbial communities from Pointe-Noire, Republic of the Congo - Th196 P3 | ecosystem: Host-associated > Arthropoda: Insects > Digestive system > Gut ... | reverse complement strand
ACCACCAGTATTTGAGATGGTAAAGATTTGTGTAGGTGATGTTTGACCGATGATGATTTCACCAAAATTATGTGAAGTCGGATTTATAGTAAATTCTGCCACCCCAAGAGCTATACCTGATAGACTCGTGCTTGTATGTGGAGAACCACTAGCAGAGTGAATTATACTCAGATTTGCTGTTTTATTACCTGCAGGTGCTGTAGGTGAGAATGACACAGTAAAGGTCTGATTTCCACCTGCATTGATAGTCCATGGCAAGCTAGTAGCTACTACATTGAAATCATTTTGATTTGTGCCAGCTTTGGTGATAGAGGTTACAGTGAGAGGACTACCACCAGTATTTGAGATGGTAAAGATTTGTGTAGGTGATGTTTGACCGATGATGATTTCACCAAAATTATGCGAAGTCGGATTGATAGAAAATTCTGCCACCCCAAGAGCTATACCTGATAGATTGGTGCTTGTATGTGGTGAGCCGCTAGCAGAGTGAACTATACTCAGACTAGCAGTTTTATTACCTGCTGGAGCCGTCGGTGAGAATGACACAGTAAAGGTCTGATTTCCACCAGAATTGATAGTCCAGGGCAAGCCATTTGCTACCACATTAAAATCATTTTGATTTGTGCCTGCTTTAGTAATAGATGTTATTGTGAGCGGACTACCACCTGTATTTGAGATGGTAAAGGTTTGTGTAGGTGATGTTTGACCGATGATGATTTCACCAAAATTATGCGAAGTCGGATTGATAGTAAAGATTGCCTCTTGTATCGTAGTAAATGACCAGACAGGACAGCCTACAGCATCACCAGTCGCATTAAAGGGGATAATTTGCCAATAATATGTAGTTCCATATTGTAGTGCCGATGTCCCTATCGGCTCCCAAGATGTCGTTGTCCAGTTACTCTCTACAAGTGCAGGTGGATTGGTAGTGCCAAAATGTATCTTATAGCCTGTCGGAGTTCTGAATTCGGAGTTCGGAGTTCGGAGTTCGGAATTCCGAACACCCGCCTCCCAGCTCAATACCTGTGTCAAAGGCACATCAACAGCCCCATCTAAAGGATTTGGATTGATGGCTGGATTTGGCAATGGTGCAATCTCTACACCATTACCCGACACAGAGATAGTATGAGGTGAACCACTCGCATTGTTAGTAAAGCTAATCGTCTCAGACTTTAGACCCTCAGACTGTGGAGTAAAGCTGATAGTTAGCGTAGCATTTCCCCCTGCATTGATGTTCAGAGGCAGATTCGGATGATTGATGATAAAGTCATTTGAGAGGAAATCAGTGATTTCTGTTACGATAAGCTGACTTCCACCAGTATTTGTGATAGTAAAGGTTTGGCTATTGGAGATTTCACCTATTATTATTTCCCCAAAATTGTGTGATGTAGGACTGATATCAAAGACAGGTAATCCTATCCCCACACCAGTTACAGAAATAGTGTGAGGTGAGCCAGCCGCATTATGAGTAAAGCTGATAGTTTCAGACTTTGGACCAATAGATTGAGGCGTAAAGCTGATAGTCAATGTAGCATTGTCACCTGCATTGATAGTCAGTGGTAGGCTTGGGTGATTGATGATAAAATCTACCATATCTGCCCCCCCATGAAGTATGAGTGGGGGGGGGGGGGGGGGGGGAATTATTTGTCGTGATAGAATCAATAACCAGCGGACTACCACCTGTATTGGTGATGGTAAAGGTTTGGCTATCGGAGATATCCCCTACAATAATAGTGCCAAAATCAAAAGAGGTCGGGTCTATACTAAACTCTGGTGGTGGCAATATCGTAGTAAATGACCAGACAGGACATCCTACTGCATCACCAGTGCTATTAAATGGTATAATTTGCCAATAATATGTAGTTCCATATTGTAAAGCTGGTGTTGGTGTCCATGTAGTTGATGTCCAGTTAGATTGGACTAGCGTAGGTGGATTAGTAGTGCCAAAATGTATCTTATATCCTGTCGGTATAGAGCCTGTTGTATTTGCTGACCAGCTCAAGACTTGCGATAGAGGTATCAAAGCAGCATTATTGGCTGGATTTGGATTGATAGCTATTTCTGGCACAGCTGGCATTGTAGTAAATGACCAAACAGGACATCCTAAAGCATCACCAGTCGCATTAAAAGGTATAATCTGCCAATAATAGGTGGTCCCATATTGTAAAGCAGGTGTTGGTGTCCAAGTAGTAGATATCCAGTTAGATTGGACTAGTGCAGGTGGATTAGTAGTGCCAAAATGTATCTTGTAGCCTGTCGGAACAACCCTTTCTGTAGGGGACTGATTTATCCGTCCCGAATCTTGTCTATCATTTGCGGAACGGATTAATCCGTCCCCTACAGAGACGGAACGGATTAATCCGTTCCCTACATCAGGTTCCCAACTCAAAACCTGTGTCAATGGTATATCCACAGCACCATTCGTTGGATTTGGATTGATTGCAGGATTGGATATTTCTGGTAAACCTGTACCTGATAAAGGAACTATGTAAGGAGAACCACTAGCAGAGTGAATTATACTCAGACTAGCAGTTTTATTACCTGCTGGTGCTGTCGGTGAGAAAGACACAGTAAAGATCTGATTTCCACCAGCATTGATAGTCCAAGGCAAACCATTTGCTACCACATTGAAGTCATTTTGATTTGTGCCAGCTTTGGTGATAGAGGTTACAGTGAGCGGACTACCACCAGTATTTGAGATGGTAAAGGTTTGTGTAGGTGATGTTTGACCGATAATGATTTCACCAAAATTGTGCGTAGTCGGATTGATAGAAAAGATTGGCTCTTGTATCGTAGTAAATGACCAGACAGGACAGCCTACCGCATCCCCAGTTGCATTAAAGGGGATAATTTGCCAATAATATGTAGTCCCATATTGTAAAGCTGGTGTTGGTGTCCAAGTAGTAGATGTCCAGTTAGATTGGACTAGTGCAGGTGGATTCGTAGTTCCGAAATGTATCTTATAGCCTGTTGGGACACTCCTGTTTTCACCCATATCTGTAGGGAACTGATTTATCTGTTCCGCATATTGTCTATCATTTCTATTAATTTCGGAACGGATAAATCCGTTCCCTACATCAGGTTCCCAGCTCAAAACCTGTGTTAAAGGGACATCAACTGCTCCATTCACAGGATTAGGATTGATTGCAACATTCGGCACTGGCTCTATTATCGTTATTGAAACCTCATTAGATGGAACGGAATCATATACAGGATTTGTGTATTTCGCAATAACTCTATATTCATAAGCTATCCCTACCATGACAGTATTATCCGTCCAAGCTGTCGGTGTTAATGAAAGGTTATCTACAATAGTATTCCAGCTGCCTACTCCATCTCTACGCTCTATTCTATAGCCTACCAAAAAGACAGTATTTTGGATATTCGGAGCTATCCATGAAAGATTTACACTATTCTCATTTTCTGTCGCTGCTAATTCTGTCGGCGGATTAAATCCTACATAAGTTATGCTTTCAACTGCTTCAGATACACCACTTGGATATACAGCCCTCACTCCAAATGTATGCATACCTGATGGAGTGTTTGCTGCAATATAATTTGTTTCTACGATAGGTGTAGTCGTAAGCAGTGTGGAGCCACGATACACTCTATATCCTTGAAGAGCAAAACCTAAGGCATTATTCCAATTTAATATAACATCATTTCCGAATATATTAGTAGTTAGATTTGTTGGTGGTGCTAAAGTATTTACTGCTCCCCAAATCACCAGGCGATTATCTGGATTCCATGACGCATCCCACCCAGATGGCTGACTCATAGCTTCCGCATAAATTGTCAAACTTGTACAATCAGCGAACGCCCAGCTTTCAATACTTGTAACGCTGATTGGAATATAGATTGATGTTAAACCTGTGCAGCCATAGAAAGCCCCGCCTTCAATACTAGTCACACTGTTTGGGATTGTGATGGAAGTTAAATTTATGCAATAATTGAACGCCCAGTCTCCAATACTTGTCACGCTGTTTCCTATATTAACAGTTGCTAAAGTGCTGGAATCTCTGAACAAACCAACAGCTGCATTACTATCTACAGAAAAAGTGATTACTGGGCAGTTATAGAATACACTGTATCCGACACTAGTCACACCACTTCCAATTGTAACAGATGTCAAGCCTGTGCAACCATAGAATGCCTGGGATCCAATACTTGATACATTGTTTGGAATGTCAATTGAGAATAAACTTATACAATTATAAAACGCATTGTCTCCAATACTTGTCACGCTATTTGGTATGTCTATGGATGTCAAACTAGTGCAATTATAGAACGCATTGCCACCAATATTTGTTACGCTATTTGGTATGTCTATGGATGTCAAACTAGTGCAATTATAGAACGCATTGTCACCAATATTTGTTACGCTGTTTGGTATGTCAATGGATGTCAAACCTGTGCAATTATAGAACGCATAGTTTCCAATACTTGTCACACTGTTTGGAATGTCAATTGATGTCAAAGCTGTGCAACTAGAGAATGCCCCGTCTCCAATACTTGTCACGCTATTTGGAATATCTATTGATGTCAAAGCTGTGCAACTAGAGAATGCCCAGTCTCCAATACTTGTCATGTTGTTTCCTATTGTAACTGATATTAAACCTGTGCAATAATAGAATGTATTGTTACCAATACTTGTCACGCTGTTAGGTATATTGATGGAGGTCATTGTGGCAAAACCAAAAAATCCTGAATTAGCGATCTGTGTTACAGGTAGACCATTATACTCTGCAGGTATCTCAATATGTGTAGAATTAGCGGTTCCTCTAGAAACTTCATAAGCTGTCCCATTGTCTATTAAGGTGAAATTTAAACCAAGTGTGTATAGAGATGGAGTTACTGAGACTACATTTGATGGTATAGATTCTCCGTTATTATACAAAGCAGTAACATAATATTCATAAGTATTACCCAATGTTACATTGCTATCTGTGTAGCTGAGATTTGCAGTATGGTTTATGAAAACATTGTCTCTAAAAACTCGATATCCTGTTAATGTCCCACTACTGCCAGCTAGAGGAGCATCCCAAGATAGATTTACGACACTGTTTCCTGATGTAGCAGTCAAATTTTGCGGTGGATTAAAAACAGCATCCACAGTAGTAAACGACCAAACAGGACATCCTGTAGCATCACCAGCTGTATTAAAAGAGATAATCTGCCAATAATATGTCGTGCCGTGTAGCAACGGCATCCCTAGAGTTGATGGATTCCATGATGTCGTTGTCCAATTGCTGTTGACAAGTGCAGGTGGATTTGTTGTGCCAAAATGTATTTTATATCCAGTCGGCACACCACCTGATGTATTTGGAGACCAGCTCAAGACTTGAGTTATAGATATATTTGTGGCATTGTTTGAAGGATTTGGATTTATTGCTGGGAGTGGTGGGATAATTGTCTCAAAAGGTGTAGCAGATGCAGTATTTGACAATGCAGACTCACCATTGGGATTTATATAGATAGCTCGGACATTATATGAGTATGTAACTCCATTTGTCAAGCCAGTATCTTGATTTGTTGTGCCAGTAATAGTCCCTGTAATAGCAGAGCCATCTCTATAAACTCTATACCCTGTTAAAGACCCACTACTCCCAGAGGATGGTGCCTGCCATGAGAGATTGACGAGGCTATTCCCAGCAGTAGCAGTCAAATTTTGCGGTGGATTAAATTCCACATCCACAGTAGTAAAAGACCAAACAGGACATCCTGTAGCATCTCCAGCAGTATTAAAAGGGACAATCTGCCAGTAGTATGTCAAGCCGTGCTGTAGAGCAGGAGATGGTGTCCAGCTTGTAGATGTCCAGTTACTATTGACAAGAGCAGGGGGATTTGTAGTGCCAAAATGTATTTTATATCCAGTCGGCACACCACCTGATGTATTTGGATACCAGCTCAAGGCTTGCGATAGAGGTATATTTGTAGCATTGTTTGATGGATTGGGATTTATAGCAAAGAGTGGTGGTAAAATTGTCTCAAAAGGAGTTCCATATACTTCATTTGATGTTATAGACTCCCCATTGGGACTTGTATATACAGCTATCACCCGATAATAATAAGTAGTGCCGTTTATAAGTCCAGTGTTTGTCCAAGATAGAGTTGTATTGTTTGCTGTTTGATGAACTAAACTCCAAGACCCAGAAACTCCAATTTTCCTTTCTATTTTAAAGCTTGATAGAGTGCCTGTATTACCAGGTAAAGGTGCTTGCCATGAAAGAGATACTTCTTGATTTCCAGCAGTAGCAGTCAAATGTTGCGGTGGATTAAAAACAGCATTCACAGTAGTAAACGCCCAAACAGGACATCCTGTGGCATCTCCAGCAGTATTAAAAGGAACAATCTGCCAGTAGTATGTCAAGCCATATTGTAGAGCAGGCGACGGTGTCCAGCTTGTAGATGTCCAGTTATTATTGACAAGAGGAGGTGGATTTGTAGTGCCAAAATGTATTTTATATCCAGTCGGCACACCACCTGATGTATTTGGAGACCAGCTCAGGACTTGAGATAGAGGTATATTTATAGCATTGTTTGATGGATTGGGATTTATAGCAGAGAGTGGTGGTATTATTGTCTCAAAAGGAGTTCCATTAGCTTCATTTGATGGTGTAGAATCACCATTTGGATTGATATATACTGCTATCACACGGTAAAAATAAGTAGTGCCGTTTATAAGTCCAGTAGATGTCCAAGATAGAGTTGTATTGTTTGCAGTTTGATGAACTAAACTCCATGACCCAGAAACTCCAATTCTCCTTTCTATTTTATAGCTTGATAGAGTGCCTGTGCTACCTGGTAGAGGTGCTTGCCATGAAAGAGATATTTGTTGATTTCCAGCAGATGCTGATAAATTCTGTGGTGAGTTAAAAACAGTAGCACCTGCTCCCCAAACCACAGGGCAATTACTGGGATTCCAGTTTGCATCCCATCCCACTGGCTGACTTGTGGCTTCTGTATAAATCGTTAAATTAAAGCATTGATAGAACGCATAGTATCCAATACTTGTTACACTGATTGGAATATAGATTGATGTCAAGCCTGTGCATCCGTAGAATGCTTCATATCCAATACTTGTCACACTGCTTGGGATGTCAATGGAGGTTAAACCTATACAACTAGAGAACGCATGGTCTCCAATACTTGTCACACCATTTCCAATTATAACAGATGCCAAACCTGTGCAATCCTGGAATGCAAAATCACTAATACTTGTTACATTGTTTCCTATAGTTACTGAAGCTAAAGTGCTAGAACCTCGAAATAAATCAACAGCCATATTACTATCAACGGAAAAAGATATTACTGAGGGGATAGGTCTATAATATCCGTCCAATATTCTGAACGCATTGTTTCCAATACTTGTCAAGCCATTTCCAATTGTAACAGATGTCAAACCTGTGCAACCAAAGAACGCCTGCTGTCCAATACTTGTCACACTGTCGGGGATGTCAATGGATGTTAAACTTGTGCAACCAGAGAACGCCGAATTTCCAATACTTGTCACACCACTCCCTATTGCAACTGATGTTAAGCCTGTGCAATTATAGAAAGCTCCATCTCCAATACTTGTCACACTGTCGGGGATGTCAATGGATGATAAACTTGTGCAACCAGAGAACGCCGAATCTCCAATACTTATAATGCTGTTTGGAATGTCAATTGAGGATAAACTTGTGCAACCTAAAAACGCATAAGCTGGAATATTTGTCACACTGTTTCCTATATTAACTGATGTTAAAGTGCTAGAGCTTCTAAACAAACCAACAGCCACATCACTATTAACAGAAAATGATGTTACTGATGGGATAGGTCTATTATACACATCTATCGAGAAGGCAAGAGATCCAATACTTGTCAAACCACTTCCAATTGTAACAGATGTCAAACCTGTGCAACCAAAGAACGCCCGAATCCCAATGCTTGTCACGCTGTTTGGGATGTCAATGGAGATTAAACCTGTGCAATTTTGGAAAGCAAATTCACCAATACTTGTCACGCTGTTTGGAATGTATAAAGAGGATAAACTAGTGCATCCATAAAATGTATAGTCCCCAATACTTGCCACACCATTACCTAATACAAAAGACGTCAAACCTGTACATTCATAAAACGCAAAGGTTCCAATACTTGTCACACTGTTTGGAATGTCAATGGAGGATAAACCTGTGCAATTATAGAAAGCTCCGCCTCCAATACTTGTCACGCTGTCGGGAATGTCAATGGAGGTCAAACCTATACAACCGAAGAACGCCGAATTTCCAATACTTGTCACGCTATTTGAAATGTCAATTGAGGATAAACTTGTGCAACCTGAAAACGCAGATGCGGGAATACTTGTCACACTGTTTCCTATATAAACAGATGTTAAAGTGTTAGATCCATTAAACAAACCAACAGCTGCATTACTATTTACAGAAAAATGAGTTACTATACTTCGATCGAACGCCCAGTCTCCAATATTTATCACACCACTTCCTATTGTAACTGATGTCAAACCTGTGCATTCATAGAATGACCTAAATCCAATACTTGTCACGCTGTTTGGAATGACAATGGATGCCAAACCTGTGCAAGCCCAGAACGCGTATTCTTCAATACTTGTCACACTATTGGGGATATTGATAGATGTCATGGTAGTATAACCATAAAATCCAAAATTAATAATCTGTGTAACAGGTAAGTCATTATACAATGCAGGTATTTCAATATGTGTAGCATTAGCTGAACCCCGAGAAACTGCATAAGCAGTTCCATTGTCTATTAAGTAGAAGCTTAAACCAGGTGTGTATAGAGATAGAGTTACTGTGACTACATTTGAAGGTATAGATTCTCCATTATTATACAAAGCAGTAACATAGTAAGTGTATGTATTACCTAATGACACATTAATATCTATATAGCTGAGATTTGTAGTTTGGTCTATAAAAACATTATCTCTAAAAACTCTATATCCTGTAAGAGTCCCGCTACTGCCAGCCAGAGGAGCATCCCAGGACATATTGACAACACTGTTTCCAACTGTAGCAGTCAAATTTCGTGGTGGATTAAAAACAGTATCCACAGTAGAAAAAGACCATACAGGACATCCTGTAGCATCACCAGCAGTATTAAAGGGAACAATCTGCCAATAGTATGTCGTGCTATTCTGTAGTGCCGACATTCCTGTCGGCACATAAGTAGTCGTTGTCCAGTTACTTTCCAAAAGAGCAGGTGGATTAGTAGTGCCAAAATGTATTTTATATCCAGTCGGCACACCACCTGATGTATTGTGAGACCAGCTCAAGATTTGAGATAGAGGTATATTTGTTGCATTGTTTGTTGGATTTGGATTTATTGCTGGATTGGGTAGGATAATTGTCTCAAAAGGAATTCCATATACTTCATTTGATGGTATTGACTCCCCATTTGGATTGATATATACAGCTATCACTCGATAATAATATGTGGTTCCGTTTACAAGACCAGTATTTATCCAAGATAGAGATGTATTGTTTGCTGTTTGATGTATCTCAGTCCATGACCCTGAAACTCCAATTCGCCTTTCTATTTTATAGCTTGATAGAGAACCAGTGCTACCTGGTGAAGGTGCCTGCCATGAAAGAGATATTTGCTGATTTCCAGCAGTTGCACTTAAATTCAAAGGTGGATTGAATGTAGGTGATATTCCGTTGCCAGATAGAGCTACATTGTGAGTGGCTCTTGAATCACGAGAGTCATGTGATGTTAATCTATCATTTTGAACCGAGTCTATATTCTCCATTCTCCATTCTCCATTTTCCATTACCAAATTTCTACCGATGTTATCAGTGATTTGTATAGATGCTGATTTTGCTCCGAGTGTTGTAGGAGAAAATGATACATTAAAAGTCCTATTCCCTTGAACTGGTATAGTCCAGGGCGGTGCTATAGCATAATCAAGATTAAACTCACTTTGATGTGTCCCAGTCTTTATGACAGAACTTATTGTCAATGGACTATCTCCCGTATTAGTGATAGTAAAGGTTTGTGAGGATGAGGTCTGACCAGTGATGATATCTCCAAAATCGTGAGATAAAGGATAGATTGAGATATCGGCTCCCGCTTGAGGAGTAGCAGATGCTGTGTTTGATAAAGCAGATTCACCTGATGGGTTTGTATAAATAGCTCGGACATTGTAGGTATAGGTAGTGCCATTTGTCAAGCCTATGTCTTGATATGTCAATACCGATATAGTTCCTGTGATAGCTGCATTGTTTCTATAGACACGATAACCAGACAAAGACCCTGTGCTGCCTGAAACGGGTGCCTGCCATGAAAGATTGACAATTGTGTTGCCAGGTGATGCTGAAAGATTTTGAGGAGGATGAAAAGTAGGACTGACACCAATACCTGATACAGCTACATTGTGAGTGGCTCTATCAGACTCTACTAGATCAGCATTGGATACTGACCTTTGATTTTGTGGCAATCGGAGATTGCCGCTACTATTATCGAAATCTACAATATTACCGTTATCAGCTCGATTTAGGGGAATTTCTACAGCTCTCCCAAGATTGTCAGTGATTTGTATTGATGCTGATCTAACACCAGCAGATATAGGTGAAAAAGAAACAGAAAAATCTCTTGTTCCGCTTGCATTGATAATCCAGGGTGGATTTGTAGCATAACTAAGTTCAAAATCATTTTGATGAGTCCCTGTCATATTGACAGAGTTTATCGTCAATGGACTTCCACCCGTATTGGTGATTGTGAATGTCTGCTCATCAGAGGATAAACCTATAAAAACATTTCCAAAATTGTGGGATGGAGGCTCGATTGTAAAAATGGGTTGTGGCTGTGTCTGTGGCGTCAGCTCAATTATATTCGATGGTGCAGACTCGCCATCTGGCTCTGAATAAACAGCAGAAATATAATAATAATAGGTTACCCCATTTATAAGATCAATATCTATCCATGAAAGATATCCGATATCTTCTGTCTGATGTCTGAATACCCAGTCATCTGCTGAGTCAGTACGGTGATAAATTTTGTAGTGATCTAATATCCCTGTACTGCCAGTTTGTGGTGCTATCCATTGCAAAGACACAGATCCCTGCCCTGCTGTCCCCATGAGATTTTGCGGTCGATATGAATAAGGAACATAAGGTAAACTTTGTAGGTATGGATAACCAAAATTTTTGTCTAGATTGTGAGACCAGATAGTAGAAAAATCCCAGTCGTTGTTGATGTAAATAATGGCTTGCTTCATATCATAGGTAGATAAACCGAAAGAGTTGATAACATTACTAGAACTCCCACCTTGTCCTACGGGTAGTGTTAAATAAGTTGTGTCAAAATTAAAAAAACAATTTATAATACTGGCCCCTTGTCCAAAATCACCAACAATTCCTCCAGCGGTTAAACCATTGATTAAACCATTGAAATAAGTGTTTTTGATAATTGAAAAATACCAAGCACTACCAACAATGCCACCCACATTTACACCTGTTAGAATTACACTAGAAAAATTATCCTGAATCATTGCATTGTTAGTCATTCCCGATATACCGCCTACTCTTGAATCATTGCTATCGCTTTTTAATTCACCAATTGTGTAACTATTTTTAATTGTTGTATATTGTGTATTCCCTGCTATACCTCCCAACCATATGTTGTAGTTATTACCAATTGTAATTATATCACCCATAGTAACACAATTTTCAAGTATAGAATCTAATATATTACCTACTATTCCACCTATATTTCTCCCCCCATTACTCACATATGTGAATGTTGCAATATATTTATATTGATTCAAGTATACATTCTTTATTGTAGAATCACGAACCATTGAAAATAAACCAATATCAAAACTGCCATCTTGACGATGTATGTATAAATTACTTATGGTGTTATGATTTCCATCATAAACACCTACAAAAAGGTATAAAGTCTGACCATGTGGGGATATTGGGTTACCTATCGGTGTAAATCCAGCACCAGCATTCCAATTTATTGTCTCACTAGCATCAATATCTGCCGTTTGCTTAAAATGTATTTGGGTATTCTCATTAACCCACCACTCTTCAGACACCTCTGACATCCATCTCAGATTAGCAAGATTGCTTATTATATATGGGTTTGATTCTGTTCCTGCATCTGTAGTTCCCCAGTTTGATGGTCTTTGGGAAATAGTTTGAGCAGTAGGAGTGGCAGAAACAGTATTTGACATTTCCGATTCTCCATCAGGATTTATGTAAATCGCTGTAACAAAATAGGTGTAGGAAACTCCATTTGTCAATCCTGTGTCTTGATAGATTAATCCTGATATTGTTCCAGTTATAGGATTTCCATTTCTGTAGACTCTATAGCCTGACAATGTGCTGCTACTACCTGCTGAATGGGCTTGCCAAGATAGATTTACTATGGTATTTCCAGCTGTCGCAGTGAGGTTTTGAGGTGGATTGAAGATATGTGTTTCTATTGGTGGATTACTCTGTAAATAAGGATAGCCATCATTTAAATTTGATGCTATTGCCCATGTGTTAAAAAAATCCCATCCGTTGTTTTGAAATGTAGATTGTTGTTTTAGTTGTGATGTGGGGAGTCCAAATGTACTTATCACAGTGCCATATCCAGTGGCTCCAAGAACACTTGTTACTGATGATGTTTCTATGTCCCAAAAACAGTTTTCTATATATCCATCACCAAATCCAGTAGCCCAATTGAATCTACCTAAAATTCCACCGATAACAGATGATCCAATAAGATTATTACATGATATTGAACCAGAAAAATAGGAGTATTTAATATTTGATTCAGCAATGGACATTCCAACTAATCCACCTATATCAATACTTCTAGAGCTCTCAATACTAATATCTGTAAGTGAATAACTGTTAATTATCGTTGATGAAGAGATATAGCCAACAAGTCCCGCAGTAAAACCAAAATAAGAAACATTAGCTATATTAACAGATCCTATAGAAAAACAATCAATAATCGATGATCCACCTATCTCAAACGCAACAATCTCACCAGCAAAACCTCCAATATATGCTATTTCTGGACCATTAACCAAAATTGTCCCATTTGCATTGCTTGAGATTATATTTGAGTCAATTACTGAACCAACTATCCCCCCCAGTTTTACAATAGCATATTGTCCTGGATTTGAAACGGTAATATCACCATTATATGAGCTATCTTGTATATAAGATTCAGACATTCGTCCTATTATCCCTCCTAAATAAGAAGCGCTAATGTGTCCATTTATACTGCCTGTAACATGGCAATTCTGAATAGTAGAATTATTTTCAGCTTCACCTGCAATGCCACCTATAGTAGTTTCAAAGATTGAAGTATAAAAATTGATATTATTTAAATACACATTTTTTATTGTCGAGTTTGAAATCCTTCCAAATAATCCAACCCAAGGCATATATCCCGAATTAATGGAACTGGCTAAGTATAAATTATTAATAATAAAGCTGTCACCATCATAAATACCAACTAATGAAGTAGGTAGAAAACCTCTACCCATGTTCCAGTTTTCCGTATCAGATGCATCTATATCAGCAGTCTGTTTAAAATGAACTTGAGTATCATCATCAATCCACCAATAATAACTCATCTCTGACATCCACCTCAGATTTGCGAGATTACTGATGAGATATGGGTTTGCCTCTGTGCCAGCTCCAGGCTGACCATAATTTGAGGGTTGTTGTGGTTGCGTAGTACCTGCTTGGGCGAGCAGTATTGTAGGTAATATCATCATAAAGATGAAAAGGATTGCTTTTTTTTGTGATTTTAAAATGGGTCTCATGTTTTCCCCTATACATGATGTTTTATTTGTATTTGATTTTAAACCAGATAAAAAGCTGGTGATACAGTCAAGGGTAGGGATGCCGTTGATACGAGTGTTTTTCTTTGTTATTTTCATATATTACTCCTTTTATGAATTCGGAAATCTGTGTTCGGAATTCGTGGTTTTGATTTTAATTCTTTTTTAACACAGAGCCCCCCCCTTCCCCCCCCACTGCGCAAGCTTCATGGGGGGGGCAGAGCGAAGACACGGAGCACACAGAGATTTCTCTGTGTTTTCTTTGCTTTCTCCTGGTATCTCTGGTTTTGGGAACAGATAGGTCTGTTCTGATTTGATTTTGTTTTCTACCCATCCATAATTTGAGGGGATAGGGGGTAGGGAATAGGGGCTAGGGTTTCGGTGGAAATTTGTAGGGAACTGATTTATCTGTTCCGTTTTTATTGTTTTTTCATTATTTCGGAACAGATAAATCAGTTCCCTACAGATTGGATTCGATTTTATTGTGTTTTCTACTTTTTCTATCTCGGAGAGATTCAGGCTATGTAGAATATGATTGCCCCCATCTCCCTTTTTTTCTCTCAAAACCCACACCCGCTCCATATCATTTTTTCCAAAAAAATGATATGGAGCGGATGTGGGTTTTGAGCAGGTGGGGTTATGGGTATTTCTTTTTTCTACAAAGCCTGAATTCCTAGCGGAATATGTATTTTGTTTTTTTGATGACGAGATTGCTTCGGGGGGAGATTCAAGTGAGAGACCTCGCAATGACGACTCTGCGGGTGATTCAGTCTTGGTTGGGTTTTGTTTTGTAGGGAACGCATTTATCCGTTCCGATTTTATTGTTTTTTTTATAATTTCGGAACGGATAAATGCGTTCCCTACAGGTGATGTTGATGTGCTACAAAGCCTTATTTCATGCGGTTTTTCGGGGGGGGGGGGGGGGGGGGGGTTTTTTTTTTTAAAAGGGGGA
>Ga0099364_10008186_pt1 | contig 14766 bp, 12 predicted proteins | sample TergutTh196P3_FD_73070 | JGI IMG/M metagenome (GOLD analysis project Ga0099364, IMG submission 73070) | Microcerotermes parvus P3 segment gut microbial communities from Pointe-Noire, Republic of the Congo - Th196 P3 | ecosystem: Host-associated > Arthropoda: Insects > Digestive system > Gut ... | reverse complement strand
GCTGCTTCTTCCTTAAAAAAACAGCTTGTGATGAAATGTCAGGCATTGGCGACAACCGTGGGCGTCATACTTATGGAAGATTCCGACGGCTATGCCGGGTTTCTTGAAACTTTGGACATGGAAACCGATTATTATCGCCACACCAAAGAGTTGATGATGAAATTGAAGCAAGTCAACGAAGACCACGTGACGTATATTTACACCGTGGCACAGGTGGACGAGGACACTATCGCTTATATTTTAGGCGGCGAGCCGCCGTCAAGCCCTGTGTACACCGCGCCGGGCGTGGAGGACGCCATGACCGACGCCGAGCGGAGGGCCTTTGAACAGCGGATTGCCGTACTGGGCGACAGCTTTGTAGATACCGAATACGGCAGGCGCATAAGCGCTTATGAGCCTTTGTTCCATAAGGACACCGGCGAGTTTTTGGGGTTGGTCGGAGCTGACGTCATTCAACCCCAATATAATTCGATAATGAGTATTTTTATAGCTCAGATAACTATTAGTTTAATAATTGGGCTGCTTGTTTTCGCCCTCTCCATGTGGTGGCTGATCGTTACCGTCGAACGCACCATTAAATCCGAAATACAAATATTTTCCCTGCAAAAGAGGCTGGCACAGGAAAGTTATGAGCAAATTAAAACCCACATGAAGGAAGTCGGCGGGCTGAAGCATGAGATCAACAGCCACTTTGCCGCGATGCAGGTGTATTTGGCGGACGGGCGCGTCGGGGAAGCGCAAGCGTACCTGAATCAATACGCCAAACAGGCGGTTGCCGTCACCGAAGCGATTTATCACGATAATTTGCTGATCAATGCCGTGGCGGGCGGCCTGCTTCAAAGGGCTGGGAAACACGGCGTGAAAGTCGATTTGGATTTGAGGGCGGCGCCCGTCGGTATAGCGGATCCCGACCTCTACAGCCTGCTGTCGAACATAACGGACAACGCGCTCGAAGCCTGCATTGAAATACCGGACGGCGGTGAGCGCTTCATACGGCTCGCCGTTACAAGACGCGAACCGTACCTTAATATACGCTGCGAAAACAGCAAGTCCCGCAAAATCGAGAGCGAGGACGGCAAAATACCGACCACAAAGACAGAAGACGGACACGGCTACGGGCTGTGGACCATCGAGCGCATCGTCGAAGCTTACGACGGCATAATGAACATAGACCACGGCGAAAACACTTTTACGATCATAGCGGCGCTTAAGGACCAGTGACCGGACACGCGCATATTTACAAAGCGCGCATAACAGCATACACTGATAAAAAATAATAGGGGTATATACGTATGGCTACCATTGAAGTGTATTCTATTGAAGAGATACGGAAAATTGTTGCTCCGATTGCAAAAAAATATGGTGTTAACAGCGTCTTCCTTTTTGGCTCATATGTCAGAGGAGAAGCAAACAGCGCCAGTGATATTGATTTTGTAATTGATAAAGGAAGGCTTCGCAGTTTGCAGCTCGCAGGAATGCTTGGTGATTTACAGGAGAATCTTAACAAAGGTGTTGACTTGCTTACTTTTTCGGGTGTGAATGGAAACGGAGGCGATAATGATTTTAAGCGAAGAATAGGAAAAGATATGGTGATTATTTATGAGCGGCAATGATTTTCATAACTCAGACCGCCTCTTGCAAATGTTTGAAACGGCGAGGCGAACGCCCTGCTTTTTTCTTGTGTCAATTACGTCGGTTTTTGTGTTTTGTGTAAAACGAACATTATTCCTCACCATAATGCTTACGGCATCCCAAAAATTCAACGTCATCGTTTACTGTTACGCGATAGACAAGTCTATTTTTGTCGTCGATGCGGCGACTCCAACATCCCGACAGATTGTCGGATAGCGGCTCGGGCTTTCCAATTCCATCATAAGGATTGCGCTTAATGTCATTTATGAGAGCATTGATACGACGCAGCGTTTTCCTGTCTTGTGTTTGCCAATACGCATAATCGGCCCAGGCTTCGTCAGTAAACGCGATTTTACTCATCTGCCATCCTTTCAAGCTCTTCCATGGTTTTTATAATGACCTTGCCTTGCTTCGCATGTTCGAGTGAACGTTCGAGCCAACTGATATTGGCTTCGTCGTAAAATCCATCATCCTCGCTTATTTCCCCAAAGCTGCGCGGCTTTTTAGGAAGCCTGAGATCAAAGGGAATCCCACCGCATCGCACTGCCGAACGTAAAAACAGATTCATCGCGGTGGAAAGATTCATGCCAAGCTCGTTGAATATACTCTCGGCCTGGCGTTTTAAGTCTTCATTTACACGAACATTCAAGTTTGTAGTGTTTCCCATTAATTATCATCTCCTTGTTTTACAATATATCATGTTTTTAACAATCCATCAGTAAAATATGCCATATTGTTTTACAGAGTCATTATATTCTGAAATACTGTGCGGAAATAGACGAAACGAGCGTTGAATTTGCGTCTTTTCCGGCTCAACTAAATCATACGCACCGGCAAAGTCCATACCGTATCCATCAACGGCAATCGTTCCTTTGCGAGGCAGAGCAGCGCGCCGGTTCCGATTTTTTTACCGGGGATGCCGGCGAGGTGGCGAAAGGTTTTTACCATAGATTTTGACGGGTCGCCGGTGGTTTTGACCTCGACCGGGTACAGAGTATCCCCATTCTCTATCAACAGATCGATTTCGTTTTTATCATTATCGCGGTAATAATATAGCGGCGGTTTCACAATACCGTCGTTATAATAACTCTTTAAAATTTCCGCGAACACGAAGCTCTCAAAAATGTGGCCCCACATTGCGCCGCCGGTCAGTTGCTCCGGGGTATTCCAGCCAAGCAGCCAACAGGCCAGACCTGTGTCGAGAAAATACAGCTTCGGAGTTTTAATCAACCGCTTATTAAAATTATTGTAATAAGGTTCCAGCAGATAAACCAACCCGCTCGATTCCAGTACTGACAACCAGCCTCGTACCGTCTTGACATCCTTGGCGCATATTTCAGCTATTGTGCTTAAATTCAGCGTTTCCCCGGTAAGTGACGCCACAGCTTTTATAAATTTGATAAATGCCGATTCGTCCCTGATATTCAGAACGTCCCTGATGTCGCGCTCGATATAGGTCTGAAAATAGGAACTGTGATAGTCCGCCCAATCGCGCAGGTCGCTTTCGGTTTCGTACAGCTCCGGAAAAAAGCCTTTATGAACGCATGACACGGTCCCGGCGTAATCAAACCCGGAATCCGATTTTGCCATCGCCTCCATGTGTTCCGTCGTCGGCACAAACGGATTGCGGTACTCGGCACGGGCGAGTTCTCTCATGGAAATGCCGAGCAGCTTAATAATCCCCGCTCGGCCCGCCAGGCTGTCGCTTATGTTTTTCATCAGCTTCATGCTCTGCGAGCCGGTGAGATAGAATTGCCCTTTTTTCTTATCCTCGTCTGCGATGTCCTTGATATAATCGAACAGTTCCGCGGCCTTTTGAATCTCATCCACGATCACCGGAGGCTTGTTCACTTCAAAAAACAGCGACGGATTTTCCTTTGCGCTCTCCCGCACAAGCGGTCTGTTTAACGATATATAGCTGATGTCGCGATATATTTCTTTAAGCATCGTGGATTTGCCTACCTGCCGCGCTCCCGTCAGGACGAGCACAGGCTTGCGTTTTGCGATTCTCTCTACTACCGGCTCGATGTGTCTGTGAAAGTACATTCATGTCTCCATTCGTATAATTAGGAATGCAATTCCAATATACTCGGATTTTTCTCCGATGTCAATTATGTCGTATTTCGTGTCAAGTACGGCATTCCCCTTTCTGCGATTCAGTTTTCGAGCGAAAATAATGACATTGCGTAAAGGTGTATCGACTGCGGAGAGAACTGTGAGCGTGAACGGGGAGGCAAGGTTATGAAAAAAATAATAGTTATATGCGTAATTCTTATTTTGACGTTTTGTGGCGGCGCGTTTGGGGGTGACGCGCTTGTGTCTGCGCGTTACGCGGACGTCGGTGTGAGGAAAATAACTGGTGATGAACTTGAACAACTACAGAAAAATGAAAAATTTTCGGGTTTGAAAAAGTTCGGTCTGCCCGAAGAAGAAATCCCCGATAAGAAGGAAGAGATCAAAACGCAGCTTCAGGAAATTCTTAATATGTTTGAACAAATGACAGGTATGACAATAAGAGCGACCGTAGGCTTCCTGCCTCCGTTATTGGCGGAATTTGACGACAATGTCGAAGGATATGAAGAAGAAACGCAATCGTTTGCCGTCGCGATAACCGGAGCGGAACTCAGAAGCAAAATGGGCATTTCCAGCATTATCGACCCCCGTGTAAATAATTTTCTGGGTTTTCAGGTATATGAGTATGACGAAGGTTTTGAAGGCGAATATGAATATGGCGGAGACGATATTTTTGAGGGCGAGGTTTATTCCGAATTAGTGGATAAAGACGGGAATTCAATGCACGGAAAGCAAATCGACAGCAGCTCTACGTATTATATTATAGTGCCGTTGTATCCCGATGACGACGACGATGAAGTTGTTGTGCATGCGGCATTAATAAACCTGACAAGGCGGGACGGCAACGGCAGCGGCGGATGCGACACGGGCGCCGCGATTTTCGCCGCCGTCGCGCTGTGCGGCTTTACGATCCGCGCTAGGGCAAAACGCCGGCCGGCGGAGTCAAAGGGAGGGTTGAGATAAACATGAGCAAACGCTTAAAGCTCGGATTCGCGGTGTTAATTATATTAATTGCGTTCGCGTTCATTGCCGCGCCGGAATCACAGGCGAAGCCGGCGAGCCCATTCCCGTTTAAGGTCACTCAATCGGACGGAACGACGATCAAGCTTTACCGGCGCGGCGACGAGTTCGGCAACTGGGTGGAGACCGCCGAGGGGCAGAGGATGATTAAAAATGAAGACACCGGCGATTGGGAGGCGGATGTTTCAGAAGACGACGCAGCCCCGCTTCTCGGGGCGAGGCGGACTTATCCGGGCGAAATTCTCGCGACCGGGGCCGAGATCGGCGGCGTATCCGGCAGAGCCGCGAGCCGGACGCGTAATGTATGGACGCCGAGACCAATTGCCGGGGAATATAAGGTTCTGGTAGTACGCGTCGAATTCTCTGATTGTAAATTCAGCGCAGCAGCGGACGAAGAACTGTACAAAGATCAGGTTTTCGGCGACGCGAACTCCGTCAAAAAATATTTCCTCGACCAGTCGCTGGGTAAACTTAAGATAGTTCCGGCTATTGAAGAGCAGGTAATAACTGTTACAATTGAGAATCATCCGTACCCTGAGGGATTTACTGACGCTTTTGAAGACGAGGACGAGTTGCACGAACACGAAGCGGCATTCGTGACAGAGGTTCTCGCGGAGTTGGAGAAGGAGGGCGTTTCACTCTCCGGCTTCGACACCAATCCAAAAGACGGCTATGTAACGCCCGAAGAATTATGTTTGTACATGATACTCGCCGGATACGAGGAAGCCAACAGCGATCCCGATGACAAACCGTCGGTTTGGGCTCACGCCTGGAATTCGGACGAATCAAAGGGCAATGAATTCATTGTGAAAGCCGGCGGCATTGTGTTGACCGACTGGGCTATGCAAGGAGAGCTGATATATCACGACTTGGAAGATTTACCTCAGCAGATGGGGACGATAGCGCATGAGCTTGGGCATCAACTCTGCCGCCTCCCCGATCTCTATGACGTCGCCGAGACTAAACCTAACGCCGGACTCGGGAGCTTTTCGCTGATGGACCTTGGATGCGACGGAACGGAGGAAGACGGGATACCGGGCAGCTCGCCGGTCAATCTTGACGCGTGGAGCCGGCAGTACCTAGGGTGGGAAAAGCCTCGGCAGCCGGCAAATGGACCCGTCACGTTCACGACGCCTCGTATCGGAAATGGAACCGGCTCTGTGAAACTCACGAGCAGGGGACATAGAAACACGCAATACTTTCTGGCCGAGGTTCGCGATTTTTCGGGCTGGGACGCGGGCCTTGAAGGATTATTTACGTCGGTGTTTATCCCGGAAGAATTCAATGGCGGCCTGCTGATAATCCACGTTGACGACGCCGTCGGTTCAGGTATATTGGAAGAAGGCAACGACATCAACAGTTCCGAAAGCAATCTTCATCAGGGGGTGATGGCAGTCGACGCGAGTCAACCTCAAAGCCGGGGTAAAGGCAGCACTCCCTATACTCTTTGGTGGGGCGAAAACGACAGAATTCGTGAAGAGGCGCAAAGCGGCGCCTCGGGCAGAAGAACGGTCGATTTCATGGAGCCCGATTCAAATTTCTACGGCAATATATCCACGGGCATCTCGATAAGGGGACTCGGCAGCGTCGAAAAAGGAACAATGACCGCAACGGTTACGAGGCCGGCGTCCGGAGGTTCGGGAGGATGCAATTCCGGAGCGGTCTCAGTGATTATAGCGTTAGCGCTGATCGCCTGCCGGATATACGCGACTCGCCGCAGGACGGTTACGAAATTCCTTGAGCGGGGGTGATGCCGGCAGCGATGACTTATGGGCAAGAGCGCCGCGCAACGAAGAAGTTATGATTTAACAGACTCAATTTAAGGAGTGTGACGAAATGAATATTTTCCAAAAACGGTTTTCTTTAGCGTTCGTTTTGGTGACGGCGTTGATTTTGGCTTTTGCCGGAGGAGCTTTGGCCGAAGACGGCGAAACGGAGAACGCGGAATCATTGAGCTTTGCCATCGAGACGGCGAGCGTCGAACTCTACGGGCCGCTGGGCGGCGAGACTGTTACGTACACCGTAACGGCCGGTCTGACGCCGGTTTTTGACGATAGCGGAATACAGAGGGCGCAAATTTTCTCAACGGCTTACGTCATCGAACCGGACGACGGCGAGGAGCGTCCCGTGGCTTTCATTTTCAACGGCGGCCCCGGCTCGTCGTCGATTTATCTTCACATGGGCGGCCTTGCGCCGAAGACCGTGCCCCCGATCCCTAACGCCGGTCTTGACGAGCCGGTTCACCCGTACCGCGTGACCGACAATCCGCACAGCCCGCTCGCCGTATCCGACCTCGTGTTCGTCGATCCGGTGGGAACCGGCTTCAGCCGCGGCATGGGAGATGACGAAAACGGCGGCGAACCCGCGCCGTCCTCCCCATACGACCCGGAGACCGGCAGTCTCTTCTGGGGCGCGGGCAGCGACCTGGCGTCGCTGGCCGAGTTCATACGGGTTTGGCTCACGGAAAACGGCCGCTGGGGCTCGCGGGTTTTCATCATCGGCGAGAGCTACGGAGGATTCCGGGCCGCCGGGCTACCCTTCAGCCTGAGCGAACTCGGAATCGCTACGTCGGGGACCGCAATGATTTCACCCGTCATCGACTATAAATATGTCATAGGGAATCTCGATATCGAAAGAGACGTCAACACCCTGCCGACCGCTGCCGCAATTGCCCGCTTTCACGGCCTGCTTGCCGACGATCTCCAAAGCATGTCCGAGAGCGAACTGACCGATATGGTCTGGCAATGGGCGCGGACGGAATACCGGCAGGCGCGCTGGGAGGGCAACCGCCTGAGTGAGGAGCGTTTCCGCGCTGTGGCAAAAAAACTTTCGCGCCTGACCTCGCTTCCCGAAGTGGAGTTCATAGCGCAGGGGCTCAGGTTCCCCAACAATTTTGAGGAACTGATCCTTCGTGAGAACCGTCTCATTGTAAGCCCTTACGACGGACGCATGACCGCCCCGTCGGGATACGAGACTTTTTACGACGAGGATCCGAATAACCGTGTGGCTAACGAGTATTATTACACGGCTTTGATGGACTTCATGCAGGGAACCGTCGGGATTAAAACGCTGCGTCCTTACCTGGGGCTCAACAGTATGATAATGTACTACTGGCAGTTTTTAGAGGACAAATGGATAGGGACGCCCGAGACCGTGACCAAATTGGCGGCGCAGATGCGGCGCTCCCCTTCCATGAAGGTATTTCTCGCGATGGGCCGCTACGATATGGTATGTACCCCGGAGAGCGCACTTGCCGCGCTGGATGATATGGATGTCCCGAGAGACCGGCTGGCAAACATCGAAGCCCGCATGTATGAGGGCGGCCACATGATGTACACCAACCCTGACGAGAAGAACAGGCTCTGCGATGATCTGACCGCCTGGATCGCGGCGATAGTCAACGATTAAACGATAAAAAACCGATAAACGCCGGACGCTTGCATAATGCCCTATGGTCAGCCGGCATTATGCAAGCGTCGTTTTGTGCCGTATAATATGATAACTTTTCTATACCATGGAGGCAGTAGTTGATTATGAAAAATATCATAAAAACATTGTGGGACTACAAAAAAAGCAAAACAAGCAGCGCCACAGTATATGTAATCCTGAGATTGCTGGTCATCGCCTGTTTTTTTGCCCGATTATTCAGGGGAGACTTACACAGCGCGTTTTTGTGTCTTTTGGCTCTGTTTTTGTTTGCCGTCCCCATCGTTTTGCAAAAGCGTTTTGAAATAGCGCTGCCGAACACACTGGAAATCATCGTCTTTTTCTTTGCGTTCTCCAGCACGATACTGGGCGAAATCTTTAATTTTTACGGCAGATTTACTCATTGGGATACCATATTGCACACGCTCAACGGGTTTTTATGCGCCGGCATCGGTTTTGCCCTGGTTGATCTGTTGAATAAAAACAGCGAGGAAATCAACCTTTCCCCGCTGTACCTGGCGCTTGCGGCTTTTTGTTTCAGCATGACGATAGGGGTCGTCTGGGAATTCTTCGAGTTTGGAATGGACAGATTTTTTTTAGCCGATATGCAAAAAGACAGTATTGTCACGACTATATCGACGGTCACACTTGATCCGCTGCAAAGCAACAAAACCGTGATCATACGCGATATTGCAAAAACGATAATGTTTGACGCCGCCGGAAACGAGCTGGCGGTTATCGACGGCTACCTTGACATCGGCATTTACGACACGATGAAGGATTTGATGGTAAATTGCGTCGGCGCGGTCGTATTTTCATTCTTTGGTTATTTCTACGTCGCCAACCGCGATAAATATAAATTCACGACACATTTTGTTCCCACGAAAGCCCCGCAATAGCAATGGATATCGCCACCCATGCCGTAAGCGGCGCAGCTCTCATGCTTGCCATGCCCCACAGACCGGCCGCGCTGTGGGCCGTGCCTCTTTCAATGGCCGTCGCTACCCTGCCGGACATCGATGTTATTTTTCATCGTACTCCCATTGATTTTTTTCTTTTACACCGCGGCATCACGCACGCGCTGCTCGCGCTACCGGTGTTGGCCCCGCTATGCGCGCTGTTCATGTATCCGTTGTGGAAGCAAGGCACGCCGGGCGCCTGGACGTTCATGCAAACCACGCTCTTTGCCTTTTTGCTGCTACTTATGCATATCTGGCTTGACTGCGTTACTACCTACGGCACGCTCGCCTTCCTGCCATTCTCCGATTATCGGGTGCGCCTCAACGGCCTGTTCATAATCGACCTCTTGCTGCTCGTTCCCCTCATCGCGGCTTGTTTCGCCGCGCGCGGCCGCCCGCAAATAGCCGCGGCGGCCATGGTCTGGCTTTTGCTCTACAGCGGCGGCGCCGTGGCTTGGCGAATGAATTTGCAGAATAAATGGAGCGCCTCTCTTCGGGCGGACGGCGTCGCGGCCGAACAACTCAGCGTGCTGCCCGACGCGTTTGCCCCTCTGTTCTGGAAAGTGCAATACGAACACGACGGTATGTGCTACGCGGCTCCTCTGGCCTGGAATGGCGAGCTAATCGGCCCCTGGCGTCGTGAAAAAAGCGCCGACCCTGTTCTGCTCGACCGTCTGGCTTCCGAGGACAGAAGCGCGCGCATCTGGACAAGCTTCAGCGTGATGCGCATCCAGGACGAGCAGGATTGGGAGGGCGGAAAAGAATACAGTTTCCACGACTGGCGTTTGGAATCGTTTGTGCCCCTTCTCCAAAACCGGCGCGGCGACACCCCATTTTTCAAACTCATGGCCCGCGTTGACGAGGGGGGCGAACTTGCCGCCGTGCGTTACGTCAACGGCGGAAACGACTCGGGTTGGCGGGCTCCAACAGCGCCGAAAGGACGCAGCGGAATAAACCGGCTGATAGGTTTGGATGATTGATTTACGCGTAACACCTCGGCACATGCAATATTTTAGTCGCGAACAGGTGTCAAAAGAAACAATATTAATGGTAGAATAATCCCACAAACTTTAAAACGCAGGGATTGATACTATGTCAAAACAGGATTCGAACCCCTCTTGGGAGTACCGGGGAATAAAGTTGGAACCCGGCCGCGCCGTGCCGTTCGGCGCAACGATAGTGCAAGGCGGCATAAACTTCAGCGTTTACTCGGTTCACGCGGTCTCCTGCAAGCTGGCTCTGTTTCGCAAACGCGAGAGCGAACCTTTTGCCGTCATTCCGTTTTTCGACGAATTCCGCATGGGAAACGTGTACGCGATGAAGGTATATGGCCTCGATTATAACGAAATAGAATACGGCTACATATTTGACGGGCCGCATGACAAAACGCAGGGTCATTGGTTCGATCCAAGCAAAATTTTGCTTGATCCCTACGCAAGGATAATTTCGGGCCGCGAAAAATGGGGCGAAACACCCACCGGCGATGATAACGAGCTTCCCGCGTTCCGTTCGCGCGTAGAGCCGGAGGATTTCGACTGGAAAGGCGACAGGCCGCTTGAGATTCCGATGCGCGATTTGATTATTTACGAAATGCATGTGCGCGGACTGACGGCTCACCCCTCGTCGAATGTCGGACATCCCGGCACATTCGCCGCAGTAAGGGAAAAAATACCCTATTTCAAAAAACTGGGAATCAACTGTGTGGAGTTATTACCGGTGTTTGAGTTTGATGAATTCGAATACTTGCGATACAGCCCGGACGGAAGCACAAGACTACTCCACTACTGGGGATACGGCACGGTGGGGTTTTTCGCGCCCAAAGCCGGTTTTGCGGTCGCCGGGGATCGCGGTGGGCAGGCGGAGGAGTTAAAATCGCTGATTCGCGATCTGCATAAAAACGGCATAGAAGTCATTCTGGACGTTGTCTTCAACCACACGGCCGAAAGGGACAAAAATGGCCCTTACATATCATTCCGCGGGATAGACAACAAGACATATTATATGCTGAAGCCGGACGGAGAGTATCAAAATTTCAGCGGATGCGGGAATACGCTGAACTGCGACCATCCGATCGTCAGGAACATGATCCTGGACTGCCTGCGGTACTGGGCGTCGGAATACCATATCGACGGTTTCCGTTTCGATCTGGCGAGCATATTGGGACGCGACCAGAACGGCGAGCCTCTCCAATGCCCGTCGCTTCTGGAAAATCTGACGTTCGACCCGGTTTTGGGAAAATGCAAGCTGATAGCCGAGGCATGGGACGCCGGCGGGCTTTATCAGGTCGGCAGTTTCCCTTCCTGGGGCAGGTGGAGTGAGTGGAACGGCAAATACCGCGACGAAGTCCGCAGATTCCTGAAGGGTGATATGGGTTTAGCGTGGTTAATCGCGCAAGGCATGTGCGGTTCCCCTCATATGTATGATCCGAATCACCGGGGCTACTGCGCATCCGTGAATTTTATCACTGCCCATGACGGGTTTACCATGATGGATCTGTTTTCTTATAACGTTAAGGATAATTACGCAAACGGCGAGAACAACAACGACGGCAGGGACGATAACCATAGCTGGGATTGCAGGCTCCCCGGTTTTTCGGAAAGCGACACGGTAAATCTTCGTAAAAAAATGATCAAAAACGCGATGTCGATATTGCTGTTAAGCCACGGTGTTCCCATGATATTGGCGGGCGACGAGTTCGGCAATTCGCAGAAAGGCAACAATAACACTTATTGCCAGGATAACGCGGTTTCCTGGCTGGATTGGAACGATTTGGAGCGTAACCGCGATATATTCGGTTACGTATCGAAACTGATCGATTTGCGAAAACGGCACGATTGCCTTCGCAGCCCTTCCGCAGACCAAGGCAACACGAAAAACGGCTATCCGCGCGTTTCTTATCACGGCGCGGGTCCCTGGTACGCCGATTTTTCGGGAAACATGCTCGGAATGATGTTTTGCGGCGACGATGACTTTATTTATATAGCCCTCAACCTGTGCCGTGCGGAGAATAGCTTCGAGTTGCCCGAACTTCCCTCCGGATTCGTATGGAGCCTGTATATTTCCACGGACGACGGCGCGCGCCTTCTGGACGATTGTATTCAAACCCCGCCGCTGTCGGTGGCAATTTTGACGTCGATTGCGGAATAATCGGGCCGCGGCATCGAATAGGGCTGATAACGTCTTGGAGGAGTGAGGTTTTATTTTGAAAGCTGTGATTTTAGACGGCTACGCGGAAAATCCCGGCGACCTGAGTTGGGACGGAATCGGGGCGTTGACGGACGAACTTGTCGTTTATGACCGCACCTCTCTTACCGACGCGGGCGAGGTCAGCGAACGGATCGGCGACGCGCAGATCGTTTTTACCAACAAGACGCCCATACGCAGGGAAACTTTCGATGTCTGCGCGCACATCCGATATGTGGGCGTGCTCGCTACCGGTTACAATATCGTGGATACGGCAGCCGCCAAGGAAAAAAATATCCCCGTCTGCAACATCCCTACTTACGGCGCCGACGCGGTTGGCCAATTTGCAATCGCCTTGCTGCTCGAAATTTGCCACCACATCGGCCACCACGGTGAAGCGGTCAGAAATGGGCGCTGGCAATCAAATCCCGACTGGTGCTTTTGGGATTCCCCCCTGATCGAGCTGGCGGGAAAAACGATGGGGATCATCGGCTTGGGGCGTATAGGCAAAGTGACCGGCCGCATAGCCGGAGCGATGGGTATGAAAGTCATCGCTTCAGACGAAAACCCCGACGATTCAGGCAGGGCAATTGCCGGCTACGTCAGCCTCGATTCGCTTCTCGCGCAATCCGACGTCATCGCGCTGCATTGTCCCCTTTTCCCATCCACGGAAGGGATCATCAACAAGGCGAGTATCGCCAAAATGAAAGACGGCGTGATCATCATCAACAACAGCCGCGGAGCGCTAATCGCCGAACAGGATCTGGCGGACGCGCTCGACTCCGGGAAGGTTTACGCGGCGGGCTTGGACGTCGTTTCCGTCGAACCCATCAGAGCGGACAATCCGTTATTGAAGGCAAAAAACTGCATCATCACCCCGCACATCAGTTGGGCTCCTAAGGAGAGCCGAAAGCGGCTTATGGATATCGCGGCCGATAACCTGAAGGCTTTTCTGGAAGGCAAACCCGTTAATGTAGTAAATCCGTGATCTTTTGCCCGCCTCGGCGGCGCGTAATGACTCCGGTACACCGGCAAAAAAGGCTTCCCACGCGCTTTTCACAGCCATCAAATTGCAAAATGTCACCGGGTGACAAAAAATGGCTGTTGCGCCCTGTTTTGGGATGGTAAAAAATATTCGAGGTTTTGTAATTTACGTTCGCAGATACGAGGAGGCTTGTCATGCTCGAATCGATGGCGAAAGTTCTGCTTGTGGATGACGATGAATCCCTGCTGCAAATGGCGCGTTTCAGGTTGGAACGCCATTACGAGGTTATTACGGCTTCCGCCGGAGAGGACGCCCTAAGGATCATAGACGAGGGATCGGTCCCCGACATTGTGCTGTTGGACGTCTTCATGCCGGGCATGGATGGTTTCGAGACGTTCTCATTGATGAGGGAGCGGCAGGCGCTGGAGCACGTCCCGATAGTATTTCTCTCGGCGATGGCCGATGAGGAGAGCAAAGTGAAGGGTTTAAGAATGGGCGCCGCCGATTACCTGACGAAACCCTTTGAAAGCGAAGTTATGAAGCGGCGTATTCCCATGTACATCGAGACCGCGCGAGCGAATCGCAAGCTGCGCGACCTGAAAAATAACGGAGGCTTACTGATCGACGAAGATAAATTTCCGCGCCTTGCGTCGCGACTGAACAGCCGGGAGAAGGAGGTCGCGCGGCTTGCGCTGCTCGGCGGGAGCAATCGCGAGATTGCCGAGAAACTGTCGTATTCCTACACCTACGTGAAGAAACTGATAAGCTGCGTATACAACAAACTTGGAGTAAACTGCCGCAAGGAATTGAAGGAACTATTCGTGCCCGAATAGCCGTATCCCCAGCATTTCGGCCTTAACGAGAGCCCCGGCCGCGTTGTTCACGCCCAACCGTTTATACAGGCGCAGTACGTTCGCTTTGGCCGCTGAATGCGCGGTTTTGGTGACGTCGGCGATCTCCCGGTAAGTCATGCCTTTGCCGAGATACAGCAGCATTTCGCGCTGCCGTTCCGTCAACTTGGGTATTGTTTCATTCGCCGGTTTGGGTTTATATTTCCCGTCAATAATTTTTGAAAGCGCCTCGTAAATGTTTTGCGTCAGCCTGTCGATAAAATGTGTTAAGCCGGCCGGCTTGTTCGCTTTTCCCCGCAGTTCAAAAAGCAGCGGCAGCACATCATGACCCTCATTGATGAACAACTGCGTGAAATCATAAGGCATGGCGATGCTAACAGCCTGTTCCAACTGCCGGACGGCCTTGTCCTTTTCATTGCTTTGCCATAACGCCATGGCAATGAGCAGGCCACTTTCAATTTGATCCAGCGGGCGGTTGTATTCGGCGGCCAATGTCAGCAGCCTCTCGCCGAACGTTACCGCCGCGGCGTAATCCTCCAAAGCGATAAAGGCGCGCAGCGTGGTAAAGTGACGGCACATTTGATAGAACGGCAGGCGGCTCGGACGGCTGGGGGAAAAAGCGAGCCAATTCCCCGCC
>Ga0099364_10008185_pt1 | contig 14767 bp, 18 predicted proteins | sample TergutTh196P3_FD_73070 | JGI IMG/M metagenome (GOLD analysis project Ga0099364, IMG submission 73070) | Microcerotermes parvus P3 segment gut microbial communities from Pointe-Noire, Republic of the Congo - Th196 P3 | ecosystem: Host-associated > Arthropoda: Insects > Digestive system > Gut ... | reverse complement strand
CGATGGAACTGTGCAGTCGGCCTCTGAATGGGCAAGGGTTATAAACCATTCGATGAACGGCGTCATGAATGATTTGGATATGACTTATGTCATTTCTGAGCGCTTTTACGTGACAGTAGGAGCAAACTTGATGAATTTTAAATATGTTTATCCCAGCATTGGAATGGGGATTGTCTTTTAAAAAAATCGAATACAATGAAACAAGATAAAAATAAGTTATTTATTGCAGTTTGTATATTTTTAGGATTTTTGACTGCTTGTATAGACGACGAAAATGTAGATGCTGGTGTTGTCACAAATGCTTCCACACCAACGTTAAGTGATATCGAAATTGAAGAAATAACAGCCTCTTCCGTTACATTGAAGGGCGAAGTAGTGTCAGCCCAAGGTTATCCTGTTACGGAAAGAGGGATTGTCTGGGGAACAAGTGATGCGTTGGATATTGAAAAAGATTTCCATAAGTCGCTGACAGATAACAGTAGCGATTCAATCCGGTTAACTGCCGATGAATTAAAAGGGGCTACCCCGTATTATTTTAGTTTATATGCCAAAAACAGGATGGGAACAGGATATAGCAAGGTTATTGAGAAAACAACAAATGATGGATTAGGTATTGTCCGGACGTTTTACCTCCCTGCATCTATCCGGGCTACTACAGCATCGGCAGGTGGACTCATTACCGACCGGGGAGAAGGAAGTCTTTTGGAGCGGGGAATATATTATTCCCAGTCGAGAAGTATGGCAGCTAAAGACTCTATTATCAGTCTGATCGAAGAAGATTCATTTGTCTGTGACTTGTCGGGTTTACGCGCTTCTACCGATTATTATATACAGGCTTATGTGAAAAACGAATTTGGTATATTTAGAGGTGATATTGAGGAGTTTACAACAAATCCAGGTCTGCCTGTCATGGAATTTATATCCGTAGAACCTAAATCAAATGAAGCTCAGGTTATTGCACGCGTTGTTAGCATAGGGGACGCCTCTCTTGTTCGAAGGGGATTTTGCTGGAATAGAACGGGAGATCCCCAGGCAGATGTTGATAACACGCTGTTAGTTGCTATTGGTTCATCCGGAGGGTTGCCTTTTGTTGGAGAAATACGGTCCCTTGAATCGAATCAGGTATATTATGTCCGCGCTTTTGCGGAAAACTCATTTGGAATAGCTTATACGACTTCCTATCAATTTATTACGAGCAGCGATATGCCAACCGTAATCACACTTGATCCCATTAGTGTTTCTAACGGATCTGCTATTTTTGGAGGGACTATATTAGATGTAGGAGCAAGCAATGTTACACGGATAGGCGTTTGTTATGCTGCAAACAAAGCAAATCCTACTATTTATGATACCAATGTGGAGATAATAATCAACTCACCAATTACTGAAATGCATTCTCCTTATACATTTTATACAGAAGCAATTACTGAATTGAAGGGAGGTACCACTTATTCTATCCGCGCATACGCTATCAACGGAACGGGCGGCGGCGTCCCACAATACGCAGATGCTAAGATACTGCAAACACCCCCGATTTTTACACAGGAATCGGAATCCTTTAAGGGAGAGACGCGTATTGAAGGCTCGTCAGCCTATTTTGTAATTGGTGAAAGAGGTTATTTATTAGGAGGCGACATAGGAACTAACTATAGCAATAGCTTATGGAGTTATAACCCAGTTTTAAATAACGAAAGATGGTTAGAGTTAAATAAGTATGACGGAGGAAGTATGAAATGGCAATCGGCAGCAGTTATGGAAACCAGAGTGTATGTATTAGGAGGTTTGGGGGTGGGCCTTGATGTAAAAGATGATTTTTATGTTTACAACAATGCGGATAATTTATGGTTCCCAAGGTCAAAAGGACCTGATGCAGCCTATTCCCGGGCAGGTTTTGCGTTGAATAATGAAGTTTTCTATGTAGGTGGAATGAAAGATACGGCTAACAATGAGGTATGGGGCTATCAAGTGTATTTGAATATGTGGTCGCAAAAAGCCGATTTTCCTGTCAATCAATATGGAGGTGTTGCGTTAACTATTGATGACAATGTATACGTCGGGTTGGGAAAAAATACTTCCGGAGTGGGTAATAAACAATTATGGAGATCAAGCGGGTCGTTGACAACCTGGTCACCTGAACCAGTGGGTACGGATTTAAGTGGCAATGTGTTAGCGGGAGTCGTATGTAATAAAAAAATCTATGTAATTGACAAATCGCCTTTTAACGAGTATTTCATATTTGAATACGATCCTGCTGGCCAGGTATGGAAAAGAAAGTCTAAACTGCCCTCACACTATTGGAATATATTATTTATGTATACGATTCGGGATCGTATCTATATTGGATTTGCGGATAATGATAAAGTAGTGGTGTATGATCCGTTGTGGGATAATTGATAATATGTTCAGCAGGGTTTAAGCTTCAAAGTTTTTAGCTTTCGGAATTTCAGTGGTAGGATAAGACCGGTTTTCGGTTCAATGAATTATAATTCTTGAATCGTGATTTTTTCCGTTCCGAAAAAGAAGAATGTAATTATTTTTGTATATTTGCAGCGCTTTAGATTTGAGTTATTGGAGAGATGGCAGAGTGGTCGATTGCGGCGGTCTTGAAAACCGTTGAACTGAAAGGTTCCGGGGGTTCGAATCCCTCTTTCTCCGCAATAAATAAATGTATTGAATAAAGGTTATTCAAATAATGGCAACTGTTCGTATTTGCCTTGTGCAATCCTTAAATCATAGTTGGCAATAAAAAGTTCCTTACCTTGTTGGTCCGAGTGATCCGTAATATTTCTCATTCCGTAAGTTAAATTCCAGGCAGCGACAGTAGCAAATGAAAATAAATTGCGAATGTAATCGCTGTCATCGTAAGTGATCAACCATTTGTGTTGACATTTTTTCATATTGCCGGCAAAACGCTCATGGTCGAAAGACTTATGCAAATGTCCGTTTTTGCCGTATAAAGCCGATTTTGTCGCTGAATAATAGGGAGGGTCAAGAAAAATAAATACATTTTCTCCTTCGGTTTTCAACAATTCTTCGTAGTCGTGATTTGTGATCAAAGTGTCGTTTAGCGTTTTCGCTAAACCGTTCAGTCGATTGACGCAGCTTTCGGTAAACCGACCTTTAAATGCCCCCTCGCTAAAACCTCCACTCAATGTGGTGCCCGAAAATGTGATGCGATTGTAAACGAAAAATGCTGCTGCCCGTTCCAAATCGTTGAATTTGTCTAAGCTACTATTCAAAAAATGATACAATTCCTTACCGATTGTGTATTGTTTTTTCCATTCATATACTTTTGCAATCAAGGAGTCAGCATCTTTTTGTGTTATCTTCCAAAACGTGTACAAATCTGAATACAAATCGTTTATCCAGAATTTTTTAGTTGGATAACGCTGTTTCAAATAGACAAATACCGAACCTCCACCGAGAAATGGTTCGCGGAATTCGTCAAAATAGGGAATGAGTCCTGCGATTGTTGCAACTGCCCTGCTTTTTCCGCCCGGATATCGGAGTGGAGATTTGATCATAGCGGCAAATCTTTGGCATAAGCAACTAATTTTTTCCCTTTCAAATGCGGTAGAACAGGGTCTTTTAGCGCTAACTCCTTCATTTGAAATGGCGAATAAACTGTACAGGGTTTGGCAGGGTTTATATCATCTACTTCAACAAAGACAATCCATGCCTCCGGTTTATCCAATATGGAATCTCGTCTGAACGAAGATGATTGAAAAGTCCAGGATAAACCATATTTATAAGCAGCCGATTTTTTCATTGTTTTCACTGCCAGGTCTTTGCCGTCAATCTGTAAATCGGCAGCCCAGGACTTTTGTTTTTGTGCATAAATAGTATAATCCGGTCCATTGACTTTTTTCCCTAAATCTACAAATACCTTTTTTACGGCTTCTTCTCCCACTTTGCTAATGAAGTGGTCGTCTTTTATTTTTACTTTGTTTATTTGATTGCTATCAGTGTAGTTAACGGTATCGACGACATCGAAAGCAAATTTTTTTGCTTTTTCAATCACTGCCTGGTGAAGATACACCACTTTTTTTTCGTGAAATTCTTTCATGTTAAATAATGTACTGTTTTGCTATTCCGAGTTCAATTCTTTGTGTTCTTTGTGGTAAAATTATTTGACTTTTAAGATATGTCCTTGATTTTCAATCTGTCGGGGTAGCAGGATTCGAACCTGCGACCCCCTGCTCCCAAAGCAGGTGCGCTAACCGGACTGCGCTACACCCCGAAATGCAATTTTTGTCAATTGCGGGTGCAAAGATAAGAATTAGTTTTCAGTTATCGGTTATCGGTTATCAGTTTTTTACGGGTTTGACAATGTTCGAACGATTTTATCCGCTGCATGACCATCGCCATATTCTTCTATTTCAGTCCGCTGTATGCTGTTATCCAAACAATGTAAAATATTTTCGATGCGATAACCTGCTAATTGGTTCCAGCCTGATGCAATTGTTTCGACCCATTCGGTCTCGTCGCGTAGCGTAATGCATGGTGTCCGGTGAAAATAAGCCTCTTTCTGTACCCCTCCCGAGTCGGTCAAAATTGTTTTGGCATGCTTTTCGAGCATGATCATTTCAAGGTAGTCGACAGGCTTTACTAACCTGAATGCTTTGTTTGTTTCAATTGTTGAAAAAAGGCGCCATGTATGCAGTTGTTTTTTTGTTCTGGGATGCAACGGTAAGATGACCGGACAATCCGGTCGGGCAATTTCAATCAATGCCTGAATGATTTGCGACAAACGTTCCTGCCAGTCGGTATTCTCTGCCCGGTGTAAGGTGCACAGATAAAACTGTTTGGACTCTAAATGCAACGATGTGAGAATGGTGGATGTCTGTTCGGCGATTTCACCAAAGGCAAGGGCTGCATCAAACATTACATCTCCAGTGTGAATAACACCATTGGTTATTCCTTCATTTTTCAGGTTTCGGATAGCAGCATATGTCGGACAAAAAAGAAAGGTAGAAAGATGATCGGTCAGGACACGGTTGATTTCTTCCGGCATCTGACGGTTGAAGCTACGCAGCCCGGCTTCCACATGGACTATCGGAATATGGAGTTTTGCCGCAGCCAACGCTCCGGCAAGCGTGGAATTGGTGTCGCCATATACCAAAACATAATCAGGCCGGTTTGCCTGTAATACCTTTTCAATTTCCATCAACATCGCGGCTGTCATTTCGGCATGACTCCCCCTGCCACAATCCAACTGCCATACAGGGTATGGAATATTCAACATTTTGAAAAAAACATCACTCATCGTTTCATCATAATGCTGTCCGGTATGGAGGATGTATTCTTCTACCGGATGATGGGTTTTCCGGTTATGGTTTATGATTGCCCGACTGACCATGGCTGCCTTGACAAACTGTGGACGTGCGCCAATAATTGTGATGATTTTCATGCACTAAAGGAATACCCGTAAATTAATAAAAATGTTATCTGTCTCCATTTATACCTGTTTTTGTCGCCTCAAAAGTACAAAAATATAGTTAAACCGGCAATCAAACCTTTATCTTTGTTTATCATTCAAAATAATCACATTGAAGAATTTTTCCGGGAAAAAATGATGCATCTAAAAAAAATACTATACCTTTACTCCTAAAAAGACGCCCTATGAATAAAATTTGTATGTAAGAAAGATGAATTTTGAACTTTTTTTAGCACGGAAGGTTTATTTCAGTAAAGCTTCGGGTGATCGTCGTGCGACTCCTCCGGCAGTCCGTATTGCCATGATCGGAATTGCGCTGGGACTGTCAACCATGATATTGGCAGTCGCCATTATTATCGGTTTCAAAAAAGAAGTCCGAAACAAAGTGATTGGTTTTGGCGCTCATATACAAATCTCTAATTTTGACAGTAATACATCATACGAAACAACTCCGATAATGATTAGTGATACGTTGTTAAAGGAGTTGCAGACTTATCCAGGCATCCGTCACGTGGAGCAATTTGCTACCAAACCGGGCATATTGAAAACGAAGAATGATTTCCAGGGTATTGTATTAAAAGGGATTGACGAGCATTTTGACTGGACATTTTTCCGTCAGCATTTGAAAGAAGGCGATGTCTTTACTGTTGATTCGGGGAACCCAACAACCGATGTGATCATTTCCCAGTATCTGGCCAATTTACTTGAACTGAAATGCGATGATTCATTTTTAGCCTATTTTGTCCAAAACATGGATGATATTCGTGTCCGCAGACTGCATATTCGGGGTATTTATGAAACCGGATTTATTGATTATGATAAGATTTTTGTGTATACGGATATCAAACAGGTACGTCAATTGAATGGCTGGGATGATGATGCCGTTAGCGGACTGGAATTATATATCTACGAATATCAACTATTGGATGAAATAACAGACAATCTTTATTTTCACCTGATTAACAAACAGGATCGGGAAGGGAATACGTATTATGTGCGCTCCATTAAGAATTTGAATTTAATGATTTTTAATTGGTTAGGTGTTCTGGATATAAACGTGGTGATTATTCTTATCCTGATGATGGCGGTATCCGGATTTACCATGATTTCGGGTTTACTGATTATTATCCTGGAACGTACGAATATGATTGGTATTTTAAAGGCGCTGGGACAGAGCAACCGGAGTATTCGTTTTGTATTCCTTCATATTTCATTTTTTCTGATAGGCAAAGGGATGGTATGGGGGAATGTGATTGGATTAATCGTCTGTTTTGTCCAGTCCGGTTTTCGACTGATCAAGTTAGATCCTTCTGTTTATTATTTAGATGCTGTCCCCATTGACCTTAATTTCACCAACTGGTTTTTGATCAATACGGGAGCATTACTTGTTTCATTATTGATGATGTTTGCCCCATCGTACTTAGTCACTAAAATCAATCCTGCCCGTACGATGCACTTTGAATGAAAACTTTTAGAGCGGCAAACGAGATTCGAACTCGCGACCCTCAGCTTGGGAAGCGATAATTGTGTGTTGTTAAATTCAGATAACCAATGCTATAAATAACAATAATTTTCATTTGCTTTTCATTTGCGATTACACAAAACTCCGCCGCCAGTGGAAGTGGCGAATTAAAACACGAATCATTAAAGCCATCATTTTATTTGAATACAAGCCCTGTATTCCTGCAAGATAAGGAAAAAGAAATAATCAGGAATAAGGATGGTTGCACCTTGCTAAAACGTGATGAGATTATCATAACGCAACTTCAGTATTTGCATAAAACCAAGCAGGAACTAATCGAATCCCTGTAACATGAAAATCGGACTGCTCGACATAGACGGACAAATTTTCAAATCAATCGACTTTAAAGACTATAATACGGCGAAGAAATGGAAATTGCGGAAACCAAGTCTATGATTGTTCGTGCAAGATTTTCTCAAAAATCCCAACATACTTTACCTTTGTCTTGTCGCTTTTGTATAAAAAATAAAGAAGATTGATATATTCTTCTTTAAATAAGCAACAAACAACTTTTAAGTTTGAAACTTTTGATAAAAAAACCTCAATGGATACATCCTCAATGCCATAATCCGGGACTATAACGGTGTCTTGACTGAAAAAGAAATCCGTTCCAAAATCAGGACATTTTCCGATCGACCGGTTTGCCTTAAAAACATAACAGTCCGGATTCCTGTTTATGCCATGAACAGGATCAACTCCTGCCCGTTTTTGTGAAGTGGTAAATGTAGTAATGAGGTAGTTTTTCATATCACTATGCAATATAACCGCATATTTGTCTTTCCGCTCATTTTTCAGAATAAAGAAACCATGTACGATAGTTGATGGATTAAGCATCATATCGGGTCTTTAACAACAACATATCTTTTGCACCCAAAAAATTATCCAACTTTATAAAATCATCTTTTATCAAAAAAGAAAAATCTATTGAATAATTGGTTGTTGTTGCTATCTCCGAATCAAACTCAATGCCATTTTCTTCTTTTATCTTACTCCATAATGTATTTTTGCCATGGGATACACCGACAATGTCTTCGGCGTTGATGTTTTTGTATTTTTTTGTAACTTTTTCAATCAATTCCATTTCGTACCGACTAAATTCATCTACCGAAAACCCCTGTTTGGGAACAATCAGTCTACCCCATTCGGTGCGCTCACAACCGACGTATTCAGAAAAACAATTATCTTTATAATGAATTTCATAGATAGCAGGAGAAACGGGGCCGTATTGCCATACCTTATAGTCAAGCCATGTGACGGGAACGCCGGAATCTTTTACCGCCGCCTCATCAATAAGATACAGCAATTTAATAAGTTTTGTGTGATACAGAGGCCTTAAACTGTCGGCAAGATATATCATTAAATTGCCGATTTTCTCCTTATTTACTTCAACTCCCAGGCACATTGTTAAATTTCTTCAGTTGAAAAATCGTTACAAAGGTAACTATTAATTATATTCCAACAACAAATTCAAATGTTAAATATTACTTTTATGCCCTAAAACATCTTTTTTCAAAACAGCAACTTCACCCCAAACTGATGCCCAGCCCGATCATCCCTCAACGACCGCTGATACTGATACTCAAGCCCCACCTTTTTATAAAACACCCCACCGCCAACCCCAATTGTCCCAAGCGTCCCAAGCGTTCCTGAAACAAAAGGCTGCAAAATCTTTTCCTTATACTTCGTCACCTCCTTATAAATCGGCTCAAACTCATAACTAACCTCCGACAGTTTATTGTATTGCACCGTAGCTGAAAGGCTTAATTTCCCAACCTTCGGATTATCAAACAAAACAGGCGTATATTCTCTACTTGCAATGTAATCATTGATAATCGCAGCCGTATCAACCCTGACAGCCACATAAACAATGCTGTCCACAAAAACCGTATCCAGCCGCAAAGGCAAAACAGGGATTTCCGGAACCGTCTCACGGATGGGAATCAACCCTGAAACAGTCCCCGAAACCGGATCGTCTTTGATATATTGGATTACCTCTTTTGTGTCAATCGTCTTTCGGCCGATCAGGAACCCGCCCCAAAAAACAAGCGCAAGTCCAATCAATCGCCATGCGGTTTTAGAAATATTCATATCATTTGCGTTTTTTCCGTTTTCTTTTTTTACGATTTATCTCATAGGACTTTAGGGCATTTGCTTTGCCATCTTTTATAAATGAAGGAATCCACGTTCCCATCCGTCTCCCTCTATCATGTTGTGAGGAATCACCATGTCAACACACCTCAATCGTTACATCCTTCTCACCCTTCAGCATCTCAACCAGTTTCAGTTCATACGGTGTCGAATTGAGAACCTTCCCGATCGCCTTATTTTCGCCTGTAAGGATGCAACCGGATGTGTCTTTATCCGTATTGCCCCTGTGAATCAGTATCCCGTCAAAACCGGGTACATCCAGCAAACGCGGAAGCAATCGTCCAAAACGCGGCGACTGATTCACGATTACTTTGTACGTGCCGGTCGGAATAGCCGTCTCGTGCATCACCTTGATGCGTTGTATTTCTGATAGAGGCATATCCTGACGCAGTCCCCTGTCAGCATCTTCAAGCGTATTACACAAAAATTCGCCATCTATATATAGATTGCCAATTGTATATGTCGGCCTCTTTGCCGTCCTTTTTAAAACCAATTTCATTTTTTTTACTTCTTTACTTATTAATTAATTCCGAATGACTTTTTTCTTCTTCTGTAGAATAATTTACGCCCAATTTGGCGGAGACAGTCTTCTTGAACAGAAATCCTGCAAAGTCCATAAAATTTCCGCCTATCCACCCTACCAGTCCTACAAGAAAACAGCTCAACAATATATGTACGCTAAAGTAGGCAAACAAAAAATACATCAGCAATCCTATACTGAACGATATTAAAGCGCTCCGGCTGAAGTCAAAAAAACTGAACTTTAGACTTTGCAGGGCGTTCAACGTTTTAGCCACGCCTAAAAGCATTGCCAATACTCCGTGAGCCAACAAATGCAGCACGTTTATTCCCAGGTCTGAATCAATCGTCTGTAGCGTTATCTCCATGCTCCAATCTGTAAATCCTGTGCAAAAGGTATACTATAAAAAACATACACAACAATAACAACACAATGATTACGGTTTGACCTATTTCAAGGGCTTTATAATCTATCGTGTCTATCACCCTGTCGTATACAATTCCGAGTAAAATATAATAATAATGCTGTTCTGTCACAGGATAACGCATCCAGTGTAAATGTATCTTTACGCCATTTTTGCTCACTATATGCCGATCCCCGGTCGGACTGTCGCGCACAAAACCCAAATCAGTGTCAAAATCATAATCATCGGCATCCAGAAGAATAGCCAATCCTCCCTCTTCGCCTTCTGCTACAAACGCGCGACTCAGCTGTCTGCCATCCAGGTCAATAACACGCGCATAAATTCCATACTGCTTGTCAATCTCCTCTACTGCCTTTATGATGAAACCATTAAACAAAGAATCCTTTTCAAAGGACGTGCAACTTATATGCAAATTTTCAATCCCTTTTAACAGATTGGTCGTAAGTTCTATTTTCTCGTAATAAGCCCTCCTGGCTATATTCAACATTCCTTTCTCGGATACTCCTTTAAAGAAAAAAACATACATTACAGAAAGCGTCAGGGCTAACAGTATCGACACCGTCAAAGAACTCCTGAGAAACCATTCTTTTATCGTCTTCATATTCATTTTTTAAAATGGGGAGGGTGTTATTTCAGCCCCCCCGTTACCGGTTTAATCATCGTCAGATTTTTTCATCAACCCAAAGCTTTTCAATACATCATAAAAACCGCATGCCGACAATCCGATCAGTACGCCCTGAATCAAAACCTGCCATAACATCAGTCCTGCAAGAAAAGATGCCCATTTGAATTGCCACACGAATACCGAAATGACAACAGCAATAACAATAGACGAAGCAATCTTCGTAAACGTATTCTTCTCGACAAACGGTACAGACTTTGCCCCCTGTGTCAATATAAACGACACAATCGCCACAATCCCTGCAAACGTCTCAACCCCCCAACCGATAACCCCGGATGGATTCTCCACATCCTGCGCAAAGACAACAGGAACAAACACAAATGCTGCAACCAGCATAAACACAAAAAAAAACAAAAACTTTTTCATAAACACTTAATTTTATGGGCTTGCGCCCGGTTAATACATATCATTTAATTCACAGACAGCAGGAAACTCCCCTCCTCCGCATCGTCAACGCCAAATCCGACAAATTGCAGCTGCATGTTTTCAGCCGTTGAAACAACTCCTGCAAACCGCAGTCCCAGATTTTCGGCAGTCGAAGCAACGCCCGCATATTCGATTATCTTTTCCATCTGTTATACTCCTTACTTTATAATTCAAAGATTTAAATTTGATTAATCACGCAAAATTATTGGCAATAAGCGCCAGTTTGAAATGCCTGAATTTCGGTCTCCCGGTTGTCATACCGGGAAGGCTCACCAGCGGCAGCCATTCGTGGCAGGCGTTCGAGACTGCCCAGTCGCCACACTCGGCAAGATTTTTGTTGACAGCAACACCCAGTCCCGCCAGATCATTAAATGTAACAGGCGATCCGGCAGCATAAGCAATTTCAACCGGACTGTTTAGCGGCGCAATAAATTTCGGAAATGCCGACAGCGCCGCCGGCGTGTCGTACGGCGTAACCACTATCCCGTTAATCGGGTGTTGACCCGGAAGCAACATCTGTTTTGCACCAAGGTAAACGTCAGCCGATGTTGACTGCGAAAAAAGCGACTGCCATTTGCTGAAAACGTCGCCCGGAAGCAGCGATATTACATCTGTCTCCATTTTATTTCGCTGCTGCAAGCTTGTCAGATTTATAAATATCCCGTCGTTTTCAACCAGCAGGTCGCCTGCATTGCCGGTCACAGCGCCTGCATCGGTTATTTCTGCCGGCGCGTTAAATACCGTGTCTGTTTTTGGCGGCAGCGCCCCGATACGCCCCAGATTGACACTTTTTGTCAACGCCGGATTTCCTTCCTGCATATTGAGGGAATAGTCTGAAATTTCCCCGCCCGGAGCGTATTTATTAAACAGCCTTATGTTGGGACTGCTGTCGTCATAAACCATATTCCCTGCCCCGAATATGGCGTTCACAACCGACCTGTACCCGTCCTTTACGCCCGGCGCAACACTGGCCGTATCGGCAAAAGCAAGCAGCGAGGTCTGCAGGTCGGTCAATTCATCCCCTCCTGCATTCCATGTTACCGGTATATGGATGCTGTTGTAATACCACTGACACTGTTTGCGTATAATGGAATTGTTAATAATGAACTGGGGGTATGCCTGCCCCAAAAGACAAATATGAATGTTATCCGTAAAAATGGCATCACTTATAATCGGATACCAGTCACTGTTGGCAGCAAGAGCGCCGGCAACTGTCCTGAAATTCCTGAAAACATTCCTGATATTTGCGCTCACCGTGGGACTTGAACGCCACGCAATTATATTTTCAACAATACTGTCATTAATATAAATCCTTGAATTGCTGCCGCTGGCAGATAAACTCACGACCTCGCATTTTGACAGAAAGAGCCAGCCGTTAGGATACAGACTCTGGTAATAATTATTTATCACCTGGCTTATTTTTATGCCATTGATATACAAACTCGAATCACCGGTCGTCGTGGAGGCATCTTCAAAAGTTATCAAACCGTCCACAACAGTATTTAAATCGCCCAGCAGATAGCCTGAGCAGCCTCCGGCAACCTTAACCGTATAATTATCCGTAAATACGCCACGCGCAACACAGTTTGGAAGCGCGGCAGTCAATAAAACATTCAATGTTTTTTTAGGACTGGCACTTGTGCCCGGATTATAATCATCCCCCGTATCTGCATCAACATAAACCGTATTCAAGTCTGTCAATAAAATCCCGGTAAAAGGATTTTGCCTTACTGTAAAATTCATCACATTTTTCCCTCCCTAATTTACTGTTTTTTTATCTTCGGTCAAAAAACTATCAATACGCTGCCAGCATTAAAACCGGCAGCTATTTCAATGTCTGAAACAATAAAATCTGTACCGGCAGGGATGACCGCCCCGCCCAGTGTCGTTTCATCAAATACAGTCCCGGCTATCTCGAACGACGCGCCGACAGCTTTGCCGCCCAGGACAACAGCAGATACCTTCAATTCCTCAATATATTGAAAGAATAAAGGAAACACAGCCGAGTTGATACCGTTTTTTTGCGCAAATATTTTAAAAGTGCCCTGTAAAGAAGCAAGCCATTCAACCTCAGTCCCGGCAAAACCGTTTTCGACTGCCACGTCATAAGCCGACTTTCCAGTTATATTTGCTATATCCTGCGGGGTCATGGTATTGTAGTCCAATCCTTCACCTTTTAAGGATTTTAGCCACTCTTCCTCTGATCCTGTAAAACCGTTTTTCACGGCGGTATCATAGGCGCCCGGACCGGCAGCGCCTTTCAGCCAGTTTAAAAAATCACTTTCAGAACCCACAAATCCCAAACCGAGCCACACCCCATAAGCGGATTTTCCGGGATCTCCCGGTTCGCCTTTCATAACCGCAGCAGGCGCACGGTATGCATCTTCATTACAAAGGATCAGAACCTCCCCGTTTTCTATCTCCGTGCCGGTCGCCGGAGACAGGCTTCCAACAGGTTTTACATTAAATGTATAATCAGCCATTTTTCACTAAAATAAATATGTTACTGTATTGGTCGCCCAACAGTATGCCATCGCCATCCGACAGCACAGTCAAGCGTTTTATTTCTTCTTTTTCCCACGGATTGAACAGGATCATGATTTCGTCGGATAAGCCCGAAACATATCCGTATATTTCAATTGCTTTCTTATCGGGGTCAACGGCCACGACCTTCACCCTGCTAACGGTAATACGCCGTTCCCACCGTTCAATCGAATCATATACTTCATAAACCAGCATCGGATCGACAGAGTTCACCGGTCTGTCAATGTATTTATATACGTCGCTGCCGAATGCCGGCCGCAACGGATCACTGCCTTTGATGGTCGTGAGAATGATATGGATACACTGCGAAATATCTTCCATATCACGCACTACATCTGCCGGATTGTCCAGGCTGATTTGCCAGTTTAACGTATTTTGTTCTATCATATTGATTCAATTATGAGTTGTGATTAATGGATTCATTGAATTTATGTTCCGGGTGCTGGCGGAGAAGTTGGTGATCCCGGCGCGGCGGACACGTGTATATGGGTACCCAATCCTGTTTGCGTTGCTACTGCTGTTACCGTCATGCCTTCGATCGCCGCCTTCGATCTGATATCGTCCACAGCATCTATCGAACCGCTTACGCTTACGTTGCCTGTAATATCCACATCTCCAGTGACTTCCATTTTATCACATTTTAATTTCACCTTTTCGGACGCTTCGATTTTCGCCTCTTTTATCTTTGCCTCCAATGACGTGTCGGGAGCCTCAAAAATGGCTTTGTGTGCGTCACAGTCGTAATACAGTTTTGCGCCGTCTGCAAACTGTATGCCGACTGTTTGATCGTTTGCCCAGTCAGGCGGGATATCGGCGTCGCTCCACAAAACGGCTACCACAACACCCTGTTCGCATTCGCTGTCCATCAGACACGCAACCTGACTGCCTACTTCGATCGGTCGCCAGTCTTTTGCTGTTTTCGTCGCTGTGGAAGGCAATGGCAACCATGCCGAAACCATATCGACTTCGTCAAATGAAACACGGACGTATCCGAGATGTTCACCGCTACCTAATTCAGAAAGAACGCCTAATCTTAACATAATTACAAATCATTAATCATTTAT
>Ga0099364_10008184_pt1 | contig 14768 bp, 10 predicted proteins | sample TergutTh196P3_FD_73070 | JGI IMG/M metagenome (GOLD analysis project Ga0099364, IMG submission 73070) | Microcerotermes parvus P3 segment gut microbial communities from Pointe-Noire, Republic of the Congo - Th196 P3 | ecosystem: Host-associated > Arthropoda: Insects > Digestive system > Gut ... | reverse complement strand
CAGCCACATCATAGTGTTTAAGGCCTGTAGGGCCCTTTCCCTGACACTGCGGGTGTAACTGCCGTTGGTGGAGATACGCCGGACCGACTCTACGGCACTGCGGTCAATATATCCGTTAATTTCAGCAAACCTTTCAAAAGCTTCAATGGCGGCTCTTGCCAGGAGGTCGTTTGGATTTGTTCTGGAGAAATAATCCAGTTTCCAGACAATCGCACTGACAGATTCGGTTATATTGCCTTCGTTTATTCCTATTGTTGTAAGAGACCTTACTGCTTCGGCAATAACCATTGGTTCATTATCGTTCAGTACCATTCTTACCAGAGCATCTGTAGCTTCTACAGTGCCGAACATTCCCAGGTAAGTGGCGGCCTGTGTTCTTATCATGGGATGATTGTTCATTACCCTGCCGCTTTCCATCGTAATATTTGTTATCCCCTCAAATGCCATATACTCAAGGGATGTACGCACTTCATCACTCAGGTTCCCGCGTTCAATGGCGTTGCCGATGAATTCCATGGCGACTTCTTTCATCTCCCTGCCTTCAGCCCGGCTCATTTCCCGGATAATCATGTTCTCGATCGACTGCTGAAGGAAGGACTGTTCTACTGTCATCTCCTGTCCGGAAAGAAAAACCGGTATTAAAATTAATACAAAAATTACAACACGTTTGAAAATCAACATACTTTGCTCCTCTTATATGATATTCTAGTATTTTTTACATTGTTTGTTAAGATATGGTTAAGAACTAGTTTACTATCTTCCACACTCCATCGATTTTTTCAAGTTCATAAAGAATGAGACGGTTACCACGGCTGTCCACTGTATAAGCCCTTACACGGCTTTCAGTAACAAAAAGAATCTCATCTACCCTGTCATTTTGACGGGAAGGAACTACAATATGCTCGAAATAATCCCATGCAGTTGCCAGGACTGTCTTCTGAACCTGATTTGGGTTTAAACCTCTGGCGGATGCCAATATCTGATCCCTTCTGTACAGATCCTCTGTTCTCTCTTCTAAAAATTCTGCGGAGCTGATTGTTGCATAAAATGATTCTGATAGATTATTGCTCCACTGATTAAAATTTCTCGCTCTTATAAAACTGTTCAGATCGCCAATCAGGGACTGAACTTCTGTCAGTGCGGTATTGTACATATCTTCTGTAACGTTTTCTGGATTAAAAATTTCTTCTTCCGGTTCAGGTTCCGGTTCTGGCTCAGGCTCTGGTTCAGGCTCAGGTTCAGGAGCAGGCGGAGGTTCGGGAAGGGGTTCTGGAACTGGTTGAGGAACAGGGACGGGCTGGGGCACTGGAACTGGAGCGGGCTGTATGGGTGGGGGAGCTGGTTCCGGCGCAGGAGCAGGTGGTGGTTCCGGTTCCAGTGCAGGCTCTGGAGCGAATACGATCTCTTCTACCTGCGCTTGTTCGGGTGCCGATTCCTGATCCCGGGCGTTTGACGAACATCCACAGGAAATCAATAAAAGTAACGGTAGTAATAAACCAGCAAACTTCTTAAATATCCCCATGTTAATATATTAAGCCTAAATTTGCATTTCGTCAAATAGATAATATTTATCTTCACTCATCCATTTATTATTTATTAAGCCTCCAGTTCAAGGTGTAGTTCCATCTCTCGGGAAAATCAGTTGATGCGATTCTAAGTCCAAACCGTCCCCATTTACCGGGCAATGCGGAAATGTTTAAGGAAAAATCCCAAACAGGATCTTTTTTTGCCCTGAAAGTGTGGCCAAGCCTTGTTCTTACATCAAAAATTCCCGGCTTAAAACTTATTTCACTTGATATTTTCATGGATTCAAAATCATCAAAAAAAACTGGCTGAAAAAGGGGAAGACCTGAAAAACCGTTTGTCTCGCTCAGATTATCAAGACCCATGAGGTTTATTGAAAAACTGCCGCTTAATGGACCCAGTGTATAGGCTGCCATGGCATCCAGAACATCAGATGTTTTTAGCGGGTCTCTTGCATCCCGGTTCAGGCTGATTGATGCACGGTTAAAGCGGATAGGGAAGGTTTCGCTTCGTCTTTCTGCCGCTGTGGGAGCTGAAGGGCGGTAATAAACAGATAAATTTCCCCGGTTAAAACCATCTTCCAGAGCAGTGGAGCGGAAGGTTCCCTGTATGCGTAGAAGTCCCGACCTGGGCCAGAACCGTTCCAGCCTGGCGGCCATTCTGAAGCCGGAGCCGGCATTGCTTCCACTTCTGTCCACATAACGGCTGCTGGCGGCATCACCGGAAAGTGAAAATCGCCAGGGCTTGTTTCCCAAGCGAAGGGCAAAATTGCCGTAGAGACCTTTGCCCCAGGCAAAGGTCTCAGAGTAGGCCCAGTCCGAAGCAAAACCGAATGATGCCTCATTATAGGTAAATCCCAAAGCATATAGACGGAAATCCCGCTTGGGCAGGGGAGGCTGGGATGAAAACCAGGTAGAGACAGTCCTGGAGCTCAGCGTTTTTTGCGCATAAAATCCCTCCAAACGAAATTCCCTGTTTGATCCTTTAAACCCTATTCCGCTGCTAAAAGCCGGGCTAATTAAACCCGTTGTTTGGTCTTTATCCAGAGCTGCCGAGAAAAATGCATTCAAGAGAGCGCTTCCGGGCAGCGCCAGGTAGAGGTATGCCTGGCTTCTGTCAGTGGCGGAAGGTTCATTTTTTAGATCCCGGGAAGAGGGGCTTCTGGATTCCATGTATGGAACCGATCTGGCCCAGATATTGTTTATCCGCGCGGGAAGACCGTACTCGCTTTGAACTCCAAATAGAAAACGGGAGCCGCTCCCCCTGTGGTAAATTCCAAAGGCAGGGTTGAATCCTGCCCTGCTATCATTATCTGTAAAAGGCAGGAGCCTCTTGTCTGTAGCCAGGAAACGCAGGGAAAGATCCGGCCCCGGCAGGTTCAGTGAAAAATTGAACCGGTTATAAAAGGTTCCTCCAAGCAGCAGCTCATCTGCGGACCTTTCCTCCCCCCCAGGACTTCTTATGCTGTTGTAGTAATACCCCGTCCATAATAGATTCCACGTATAAGGAAGCGGGGTATTCTCACTGCTCTCTGCGGCAAAGCTGGAGATAAACCCAAAAAACAGAAATATAACTATTAACCTTTTCATGCCCTATTACTGCATGGGGATGCAGGACACTTGTGTTTTTGAGAATTTATTTTTTAAAAGAGATTTTTCTAACCCTGCCGCGGCGTCTGCCTGATCTGACTGTCCTCGAATCCGTCAATGGACTGGATCAGGTAAAGCCAGTAGTTTGCCTCATTTAATGATGTATATGGGCCTACCCGCACCCGGAAAATGGGCCTGTCATCAATGACGAGGTTTTCTATCAGAGAAACAATGCCCTTGGAAGCCAGACTATCCTTAACAGCTTCAGCTCTGGCTACAGTAGAAAACGCTCCGGCCTGAATCCAAAAATCGTTATTTATTCTTGTCTGAACAGGCACGGCTTGAGCCACTGCCGGAACTAATACACTGCCGGTTGTAGTAGTAGAAGCGGTGACAGCTGCAGTACTTGCCTCCGTTACGGCTGCAACAGCTGTCACAGAAGGTACATCGGCTGTTACAGGAGTGCTTGCAGGAGCATTGGCTGTGGCAGGGGCACTGGCTGTGGCCGGAGTGCTGGTAACCATAGGAGCTGAGACCGTAGCAGGGGCAGCGGCTGGGGTGCTTGCCGCAGCCGGAGGAGCGGTAGTAACAGCAGTGCTGACTGTTGCCGGAGTCCTGGTTGCCGCAGGAGCGGGACTTGTTACAGTTGTGGCAGCTCTCCCGGCGGGAGCAGTATTGGGTACGGCGGCGGCACTGGGTCTTTGCACGCTGATAAGAGTTTCCGGTGCGGGAATTACAGCGGTTACAGTAGAGGGTGCAGCTTCCGGAACTGTCCTTGGAGCAGTTTCAGGTATTGTCCTGGGTGCAGTAACAGTTTCTGTTTCGGGTATTACCCCGGGAACCTGAGATGAACTATTTGTGTTTGACTCTGTTTCACGGCTGGTGATTCCTGTAAGGAAAGGCTGAGGGCTTGGAATAATATCATTAGGCCTGACAAGCTCAACTGGATCCGGCGAAGCTGTTCCTGTACTGCTAATAACAGGCGGAGTGTTTACTCCTGTCTGAATACCACTTTGGCGTGCCTGTGCCACACTGGAAGCAGCTGCGTTACCGGGAGCAAAAACGACAATGGCTGCTCCTATTGTTAATACCAGGAATAAACCTGTTGAAATCGCTACCAGTAATAATTTCTTCTTTTCCATGCCGACATCCTATAAAACCCCTAGTAGGGAAAGAATTTCATCAATGCGGTTCTCTGGCCTATTAATACCGGAGTTCTCCACTATATGAATATCGGTCTTTTTTCCAAAATATTGAGAATGGAAATCCTTCTGCCTGCTCATTCTTCTTATGACTGCAGTCCACGGAATGTGATCCCTTTTTTTTGCACGTAGAAGACGGACGGGAAGGGGAGCTTTTACAATGATTAATCCATCCAATTTTTCAAATATTACAGAACGATGGAGCAGGGCCGCGTTAATCACACATGCTTTTTCGCCGCAGCCGTCTATCCAGGTCAGGGTTTCACTGTTAGCTGCAGGGTGAACTATCTCTTCCAGAGCGGCCAGTTCATCTGGATGGCCAAAAACCCTGGTTCCCAGTAGTTTTCGGTCAATTTGGCCGTCTTTTCCAAGAATGTCATAGCCAAAACGAGCCAGGATGATATCTTTCTCTGTTTCAATGGCCCTGTGACCCAGCGCATCAACATCCAGAACCGGAATGCCCTGGCTCTCGATTATTTTCCCTACGTGATTTTTTCCGGCGCAGTATTTTCCTGTCAGCCCAATTAAAATTTTGCCTTTCATCATGTGAATAGCATTATTGTGGAAATCAATGTCAGTACCATAATTAGTTTCCGGTACACCGGTTCCGGGATTTTCTTGATGAGGAAAATCCCCAGGACAACACCCATTACTACAGCCGGTACAAGGGTCAGGCCAAATAACAAGGTGTCTGTGTTCATATTTTTCCAGACAAAAACCTGAATCGGCAGTTTTGCATAATTGACGATCAGGAAAAACCAGGCTGCGGTTCCGGCATAACTTTTCTTCGGTAAGCCCATGGAAAGGAGGAACACAGCCATTATCGGGCCTGCCACATTGCCCACAACGGTTGCAAATCCCCCGGCAACGCCGAAAAGTGCGGCGAACCACAATTTTTCCGGAGGCTGCTTATTTTTTCCATAGTACTCATTCCAGAACATGACCAAAAGCCCTGCAAGGAGGCTTCCTCCCATAAGGTACCGGAATGTCTGTGCGCTTACCATCTGATCAATATAAATTGCCAAAGCAAACCCCAGCAGGGTCCAGGGAATCAGTTTAATTATATACTTCCATTCAGCATTATTGCGATAGTAGGCGGCCGCAAGGATATCTGCAAAGCACAGCGGTATCAGTATGAGCGCGGTGGATTCCCTGGCACCGAAAATAACGGCGATAAGGGGGATTATTACTGCGTTAAGGCCGCTGAACCCTGCTTTGGTAAGCCCTATGAAAAGACCCGAACATATCCAGACAATCCACTGCCAGGGAAGCAATTCATAAGGAAAAACCACTTATATTATCACAACCCCAAGAGGTATTGGTTAAGTATATTTTCCAGGTATTCCTGCTTTCCGCTTGTCAGCCCTGTTTTTTTGTATCCGTCTTCGCGGCCGATTTTGGCAAGCTGCTCCAGTGTAAGTCCGCCTTTTTCAAATTTGGCGCCGTTTCCGGTATCAAATGAAGCATAACGCTTTTTGACAAAATTCGGAATTACCTTGTCGTCGATAATACGCTGGGCAATTTCCAGACCCACGGCGAAACTGTCCATGCCGCCTATGTGGCCTATGAACAGGTCTGCAGGATCAACAGAGTTTCGCCTGATTTTTGCGTCAAAGTTAAGGCCCCCTGATGTAAAGCCTCCGGCTCTTAGAATTGCATACATGGCCAGAGCTGTTTCGTAGTAGCTTATGGGGAACTGATCCGTGTCCCAGCCGTTACGGTTATCACCGCGGTTGGCATCTACCGAGCCGAACATTCCGGCGGCTGCGGCTGTTTCGAGCTCATGTACAAAATCGTGGTTGGCCAGCTCCGCATGGTTAGCTTCGATGTTAAGCTGGAAATCCTTGTCCAGGCCATATTGACGCAGGAAACCGATAACAGTTTCCGTGTCAAAATCGTACTGGTGCTTTGTGGGTTCCATTGGTTTGGGCTCAATATAGAAAGGCCCCTTAAACCCCTGTTTGCGTCCGTAGTCCCTTGCCATTCCAAGGAAGCGGGCCAGGTGTTCTTTTTCCCGCTTTAAATCGGTGTTAAGGAGGCTCATATAACCTTCCCGGCCGCCCCAGAAAGTATATCCTGCGCCGCCAAGTTCTATGGTTGCGTCTATAGCGGCTTTAACCTGTGCGGCCGCCAGCGCCACTACACCGAATTCAGGGTTTGTTGCTGCGCCGTTCATAAAGCGGGGATTGGTAAACACATTTGCAGTTCCCCAAAGGAGTTTTACCCCGGTAGCTTTCTGTAATTTCTTTGCCTTTTTTACAAGGGTGAATAGATTTTTTTCGCTTTCAAGAGGCGTAGCGCCCTCCGGAGCCATGTCCCTGTCATGGAAGCAGTATAATCCTACGCCTAGCTTTGTGAAAAACTCAAAAGCGGCATCCATCTTGTTTTCCGCCGCTTCAACCGGATTTTTTGTACCTTTCCCCCAGGGATGGATTATAGTTGCCGAGCCGAAGGGATCAACCCCGTCAGCGCAGAAGCTATGCCAGTAGGCTACCGCAAAGCGGAGATGATCTTTCATCTTTTTTTTGCCGACCTTTTTTTCAGGATCGTAAAACTTGAACGAAAGAGGATCTTTACTCTTTGGCCCCGCATACTTTATTTTTTTGATTTTTGGAAAGTACTCTTTATTCCCCACATAGAAATCCGCCATAAATGCCTCCTGTTGACTACATCATCATTAATTTTATTTATAAAGAGGACTTAAAGCCTCTAAATACCTGGAATATTCACTGTATGCCCTGTTATACGCTTTTACAGATTTGGGATCAGGCTTGATAACTGTCCCGCCTTCCAGAGCGATATGCTCTTCTGTATATGTGTCTATGGGTTTTTTCCCGCCTTCCAGCGTCCACAGAGCCTGAATCGCTCCGCCAAGGGCGGCGGCTTCGCTGTTTTTCGGCACCCTAACGGGCAGGTTCATCACGTTAGCCGCAATACTTTGCCAGAGGGGGCTCTTTGAACCGCCGCCGGTCAGGCGAATCTCTTTTGCCCTGAAATCCTGTACCTTAAAGCCCTCAAGGCCTATCCTCATGCCGAAGATGGCCGATTCCAGAGCTGCCCTTGCAAGGTTTTCGCGTTTGAAATTTCCGGCTGTAATGCCGTTGATGCTGGCCCTTCCTCCGGGAAGATTCGGCGTCCGCTCGCCGTTGAAGAATGGAAGAACAGAAATACCTTCCGCGCCTATTGGAGCTTTCGCCGCTTCTTTGTCAAAGGAAATCACATCCAGCCCGAATAATCCGCGGAATTCTTCTGTCGCCACTGTGCAGTTCATTGTGCAGAGCAGGGGCAGCCAGCCTCCGGTGGATGAACAGAAAGCCGCAAGGTTGCCGGTGGGATCAACGACAGGCTTCTTTGAAAAGCCATACAGTGTACCCGAAGTACCAAGACTCATTGTAAGGGAGCCGTCCTTTACCGTACCGGTTCCTATGGCACCCATCATATTGTCCCCGCCTCCTGCCGCCACAATTACGCCTTCGGAAATGCCGTATTCCTCGGCAGCTCTGGCTGACACAGTTCCCGCCGGAGTTCCCGCCTTGATAAGAGGGGGAAGACAGCCGTAGACAATTGGGTCTATATAGGAGCATACTTTTTCCGACCAGCACCTTTCCCATACATCAAAGAGGGCCGTTCCGGAAGCATCTCCATATTCGGCAGTGTAGTTCCCCGTTAATAAAAAATTAATATAGTCATGAGGTAAAAGAATATGTGCCAGACGGGCAAAGGCCTTGGGTCTGTGTTTTTTAAGCCATAAAACCTTGGGAGCAGTGTAGCCGACACGCATGGGAAGCCCCGCAGCACTGATCAGCCTTCTTTCATTTCCCGCCGCCTTGGTTAACTCATCACACTCCTCCCGGGTGGAGGTGTCGCACCAGAGCTTCACGTTATACAGGGCCTTTCCTTTGGCATCCAGCGGAACAAAGCCGTGCTGCTGCCCGGAAACACCAAGGGCGGTAATGGTTTTTCTTGCTCCCTTGCTCAGTTTCTCAAAGGCAGCTTTTAGAGCCGCCTCGTACCACTCGGCTTTTTGCTCCCTTGTACCGTCATTGGCGGCAATCATTTCTATGGGAATCTGCGAGGTCTCTATTATGCTTTTCTTTCGATAATCGTAAAGAATTATTTTACAGCTCTGGGTTCCCAAATCTATTCCGCAAAGGGTTTTCATTGAATTGCCTCCGGTAAAATCCGATTTTCTCATTATAAATTATTCTTTTTCCCATGACAACTGCTTTAGAAGCTTTCTTGCTGAGACTGTCAAAAAAATGTCCCCCACCCGACAACAATGCAAGTGGTCAGGCGGGGGCCAATGTGAATGTTATTTTTCTCGAATCAAGGCCCTGTCCAGCCATCCGCCCAGGTATAGGTTCCTGAAGCTCTGTCTGCTGTATCCACATAATAGGTGCGGAAAGCCCCGAATCTGCCTCCTCCATGGTTACCGCTTATGTTGGCTCCCGCCGCGATTGTAATGCTGGTTAAGGCATTACTGTTGGTAAATGCAGTGTTACCGACGGTGGTAAGCTTGGGGAATATCACTGTTTCCAGGGCATAGCAGTTAACAATAGCCCATTGCCCTATGCTGACTAACTCAGGCATATCAATGGTTTCAAGTAAAGTACAGCCTTCGAAGAATCTTTCGCTAAGACTGGTTAGCTTTGGAAGGTACACACTTGTTAAGGCAGTATTGTTATGGAATGTGTTCTGGCCAAGGGTGCTTGGTACCATTGCCAGGCTCGGAAGACTAACATCGGCCAGGCTGCTGTTGTTGGCAAAAGAGTAGTTTCCAATGCTGGTCAACAGCGGGAAATCCACACTTATCAGACCGGTGCCGGCGAAGGTGTTGTTACCGATGCTGGTTAAGAGCGGGAAATCCACTTCTGTCAGTTCAAGACAGCCGCCGAAAGCGCTGGTGCCAAGGCTGGTTACTTCGGGCATGTATACATAACTTAAGCTGGTACAGCCGCGGAAAGCCCTGTTTCCAACCTTTGTTACCTCAGGCATTTCAACATACATAAGGTCTTCGCAGCCATCAAAGACGCCAAGTGCGATCTCAGTTACAAGCGGAAAAACTGCCATCGTTATACCTGATTCAAGGAATGCCTCCTGACCTATAGTTAATGCTTCCGAAATATACACTTCTGTTAAATGGGAAGTACGCGCAAAAGCATTCGCGCCAATGCTTGTTGCCCGTTGATAATCCGCCGCTTGTAGTGCACTGCAGCCATTGAAAGCGTGGTCGCCTATGCTGATTAGATTCGGCATCACCGCTCTTTCCAGATTCGTGCAGCCCAGGAAGGCGCTTGAGCCAAGGGTTTCCAGCTTCCAAAATTCTACTTCTTCCAGTGAAACACAGCCCCGGAAAGCACCGGTACCTATCTCTTCCAGATTCAGGAAATCCGCCTTTTTAAGAAGGTCACGGCCGGTAAAGGCATAGTTGCCAATACTGGTAATATATTCGCCTTTTATGGAAGTAAGGTTATCAAAGTAACGGAAAGCCGATTGCACCTCGGCTGCCCCGGTTCCGCCAGCTATGTTTTCGACAGAATAGGGCAAAGTAAGTTCAACGATAAACCTCTTACCCGTTCGAACTGTTGGGACAGGATCGAAAACTTCGCCTGTAATGGAGCTTTGTTCAAGGTCAAGATTAACATACTTCCCTACATCCTCTATTATTTGCAGCAGTTCCAGCCATAGGCTGCCGGGAGCAGGCATATTTCCAAGGTTAATTGATAAAGGAAGATGTATGGGATCGGATTCATCATCGCCGCTATCATGGTCCTCTAGATACTTTCGTACCTCATCAGCGGAAAAAGTCCACTGTGCATAAAGGTGCAGGGCATTACCTGGTGGAACCCAGTTTATTGGAGAAGAAACATCAACAAAAGTCCCCCCTTGCGGCGCTGTGAACCATCCATTAAATATATGCATATCATTTAAAGGAACTGGGGCTTCAACGATTTCTCCTGTCAAAAATGGCACCGAGGAATAATTACTTAGACCATTATCCCATGTACCGCCGTTACCATAAAAAAGAAACGTTATGGTTACTATGGGCACCATGTCTATTTCTTGCGTTTGATCATCCCCGCAAACGGAACAAATTCTTCTTTCGCTGCCTAATGTTGTGGTAGTAGGCGGCGTTATTACTATCCAGTCGCTCCAGGAGTGTAAACCGGTTGCGGGTATGATGTTTTCTTCAGTGTGAGCCGGATCATGCCCGCAAACGCGTGTCTCAAGGCCATCTGCTCCGCAGGTGGCGGGAGGATCAAATTCCCAATTGCCCCAGTCGTGAACCAGTGCAGGTATGACGCGTTCTTCGATGTGAGCCGGATCGTGCTTACAAACGCGCGTTTCTTCACCGGGTATTCCACAGGCTGCAGGAATATCTATTTCCCAATCGTCCCAGTCGTGACCGTGAGCGGGAATGTTACGTGTGGAAGTTACACTACAATCGTTGCATGTCGATTCTTCCTCGCCTTCTTCTTCGCAGGTTGCAGGAACATTAACTGTCCATACTGGCGGATGTTCGCAACTGCTTGTTTTCAGAAATACTGCGGTAATCACACCTGAACCGGCTTCATTGGAGGCTGAGGCTCCTTCGACAGTAAAGAAATTGGCTCCTACGCCCGTAAGGGTAAAGCCGGGGTTCGCTGTCAGGGTAATTGTCGCAGTGTAAACCGTCTCCACTTTGAAGGGATCGTCATCCGGATCCCAAGATACAGTCCCTGTAAACTGAGTATTCGGCGTGATTACGTCAACCGGGACTTCCCCGACGACTGGAATGTCAATGCCCAGAATTTCCTTGATATTGACAGTTTCATCGCTGATAGTACCACTGCCAAGTGGTGTACTTCCATTACACCCCGATATTAAGAGCATTCCAAGTACAAGAACTGTAATTAGAAGCCAGCCCGGACACCCCGGTGAGTTTGAGTTTTTCCTTTTCATCACATCCTCCAAAAAATCTATCTTAGTCTTCCTGTGAAAACTTTTTTATATTCTTGCTAGGGGCCAGTGGGCAGCCGGCCGATCCACCAGGAATCGTTGAAGCCGATGGACTTAAACCATTCCGGGTCCCATTCGGCAATGTTTGCGCCGCTTATGCTGCCTGCTACCGGTGTTCCTGGGATGAGCGAGCCTCGTACCAGCATCCCACTCCATGCATAGTTGTTGCTTAAAGTGCCGCCCTCTACCCCTGTGATACGTCCGGCTTCCCCTGAGCCGTTTATGGAACTGGTCAAGGCCACGCTGTTTGATACTGTGCCGCCGTTCCGCCCAGTAATGCCGCCGGCGGAGTTTCGGTTGCTTTCAACCGTACCGACGGCTATGCTCCTGTCTATTTCGCCGTCGAGGTATCCGACAATCCCGCCTGTGAATTCCTGGCTGCTGACAGACCCTGTGAATACGCAGTCAGTTATGCTGACATTAAGAGCATCTCCGACAATGCCTCCGGCTCTGCTGCCAATGTTGTCCCAGTAATCCGGGATACTTCTAACCACCCCGCTGGCGGAGCTTTTGCTGATACCGGTTCTCTCGGCCCTTCCCGCAATTCCGCCCAGGTTATCTCTGCCTCCAACGGTACCCGAAAATTCGCAGCCGCTTATAGTGCCGTCAAGAGAATATCCGGCAATGCCGCCTATCCGGCCAAAAGAGTGATCGCTGCTGCCGGTTAAAATTACTTCACTGGCAAAACTGTTACTTATGGCGGCATTTTCCAGCCTTCCGGCGATCCCGCCTATATTTGATTGTCCCGAGATGGTTCCCGTGAACCTGCTGTTGGTTATAGCGCTGCTGCTGCCTGGCAATGAACTGGAATTGCTGATTTCCCCGGCAATGCCGCCCAGCATATTTAATCCTGTGATATTTCCGTCAAACTCGCAGTCGGTTATAAGAACGTTACGTCCGCCGGCGTTACCGACAATGCCGCCCAGCCAACGAGCGGTGCGCGTACTGCCATCAGCGGTGATATCTGCTTTAACAGTGGAGCCGCTTATCGTCCCCCAAAAATACCCCGCAATCCCTCCCAATGCCGAATAATCCCCCTTGATGATCCCGTTAACGACATGGCAGTTTGTGATTGTGACATTACCGGCGGCATAACCGACAAAACTGCCGGTATGATAGGCGTAGTAATCCTGCTGAAGGTTTTCAATTACGGGGTCTTCAAGGGTCAGGTTTTCGATTTTCCCGCCTTCGCCCATAATGGCTATAAAACCTATGTTATCGTCCGCCCGTCTTATGGTCAGGTTTCTGACAGAAAACCCGCCCCCGTCAAAGGAGCCCCTGAAATGCGTTTCGGGAGTAACGATAGTACCGGAGCCGATTGCAGACCAGTTGCTTTCTCCGTCAGCCGGCGTGGCAAGGATGACATCCTCTGTCAGGACATAATCCCCGACAAGGCCCTCCGGAGTGTTGGCAAAGGCATTGAAAGCGCTGATATTGTCACTGGTGATATGCTTTCCGTCAAAAACGATTACTTCAACGCTCCGGCTGTTGTAATTGTAATCCGGTTGTAAACCATCTAAGCCTATACTGATCCAGGCTCTGCCTCCAGGAAGCTGCGTTGTGCTGTCATAGGTGACATTCACAGAAAAGGTTTTTATCCTGTCAGGCGCAATGCCTGACATTGAACCGTCGGCTGCTGTGTACCCACTAAACGTCAGGCCGGCGACCGGAGAAATGACAAGTCCGGCACTTGCGGCGTCCTCGGCGAACCCGCTGACTGTGATGGTCAAGGTCGTGGAAGCAGCTACCGGCGTAAGGATCAGGTCCTGGTCAAGGGCGTTTATTTCAAGGGTGACAGGGTCGAAACTCTCCGGGTCGGAACTCTCCGGGTCGGAACTCTCCTGCGTGACTGTGGTTGTAGGGCTGCTGCAGGCCGCAAGGAACACCAAAAAAACCAGGACAGAAAGAACTGCGAATGTTTTTCCGGCATTTTTGGTACAATCTAAAATAATCATTATTATTTACCTCCAAACTAAAAACGATTAGGCGTATGCTGACGGGATGTTCCGGCAGCAAACACCGGCAGGGTTTCTTTTTAGGAACGAAGCATCTCATTTGCTGCGATAGGAAAATGTCCCCGCCTGACTACCGGGAAGGTGATCAGGTTGGGGACAAGTGCGTATGGCCTGTTTCTGTTAAGGCCAATCAATAATGATAATTTCGCCGGAAAAAATGCCGCCTTCAATAGAGCTTAAAGAACTGATAAATCCTGCAAATTCATCGACATCGATTATGCCTGTTATGTCAGCATTAACAGTACAGTTACTAATCTTGCCTTGAGTTGGTGGTAATTCATCGTGATCCATTCCTAATACTCCGGCAATTCCGCCTACTTCAATAAATCCGCTAACACTTCCTGTGAAGGTACAATCGCTGATAATGCTGTCGGCATACATAGCATCTCCAATAATACCACCGACAGATATTGCGCCAATAATTTCTGCGTCAACGGTACTGCCACTGATTGTGATGCCAGAGGAGGGGAGGGGGGAGTCGGGGTTCGAGCCGACAGTGTTCGTTCCTACAATTCCGCCTATAGCAAGGGACCACTGCACATCAGCATCTCCAATGATACTTCCGGTAAAATGGCTGTTGCTTATAGTGCCTGAAAATGCTCCTGCAATACCCGCCGCTATACCCATAATGCTGACGATTTCCCCGTTAACACTACAGTTAGTAATTGTACCAAAGCCTTCTGCAACTATTCCGCCAGCCGTATCCTGACTACATATTATTTTTAGGTTTTGAAGAGATAAATTTTTAACAAGACCATCTCTCATATAACCAATAAAGCCGAGATTATTATTAATAAGATCGGTAGCACCAATGTCCAAAAAATCGAGATTTTCATAGTCAGTTATGGAGAGATTGTTAATCGTATGGCCTCCGCCGTCATAGCTGCCTGTGAAGGGAAAGAATAAGCTATATGCGTCTTCCTTCGGCTCGACTTTTGCAGGAATACGAATTACGTATCCTATGGGAGTAAAAATTTCATCCTCCATGTCAATATTGGCAATCTGCTCATAGTGTGCAGCTAATGACCAGTCTCCCTCCCAATCGCCTGTGCCCTTACCGATTCTCTGCAGGGTCTGGACGTCGGAAATCTTGAACGGGTTGCCGGGTGATCCATCGCCAGGGTCATCGCCGCCACCGCCACCGCCACCGCCACTAGGGCCGCTTGGGTTGCCACAGGAGGTAAATGAAAAAACCAAACCCAAAACAATCAAAATCATCAAAATCCTACTTGTTTTCATGATAAATGCTCCTTTGGTATTTTTATACCAGTTCAATAATTTAAACCCCATACGAGGCCTTATTTTTTCCAAAAGATGGGAATATATAGATATGATGGGATACGGTACTATATCTAGTATCGGGGGGGGGGGGGGGGGAAACCGCGGAAAACTGCCGTTGGGGGGTAATAAAATAATGACTAAAAATAAAAAGCTTTTTT
>Ga0099364_10008183_pt1 | contig 14769 bp, 14 predicted proteins | sample TergutTh196P3_FD_73070 | JGI IMG/M metagenome (GOLD analysis project Ga0099364, IMG submission 73070) | Microcerotermes parvus P3 segment gut microbial communities from Pointe-Noire, Republic of the Congo - Th196 P3 | ecosystem: Host-associated > Arthropoda: Insects > Digestive system > Gut ... | reverse complement strand
TAATAGAAGCAAAAAATACAATAATATTCAGCTTTTTGTCAAGCGTCGGCAAACGGCTGAAGGGCATATGTTTTGGCCTGGTAAACCGCTTTGCTGAAGAAAAAGAAAAAATAGGCGGCAAGGAATTTACAATAGATGCGGCGTATATTGTTGAAACAAATCATTATATGGGCACTACCTCAGTGCAAATACGCATTATAGATTTTATATTGAAGGGGATATGATATGGATCTAAAAAAAATTATCAGGGATATTCCGGACTTCCCAAAACCGGGTATTATGTTTCGCGACATTACCACTTTATTGATGGATGCAGGCGCTTATGCTTATTCTATTGACGAAATGGCGCGGCTTCTCGATGGATATGACTATACGTTAATCCTTGGCCCGGAATCTCGGGGCTTTATTTTTGGCGCCCCACTGGCCTACAAACTGGGTAAAGGTTTTATCCCTGTTAGGAAAGCAGGCAAGCTGCCGCATGAAGTGATAAAAAAGGATTATGCCTTGGAATATGGCAACGCAACTATAGAAATCCATAAGGATGCGATAAAACCGGGGCAGCGGGTGCTTGTTGCAGACGACTTGTTGGCAACCGGCGGCACTTCAAAGGCCATTGTGGATATGGTAAAGGAAGTGGGCGGCATAGTTGCAGCCCTGGTGTTTATGATAGAGTTGACCGATTTAAAGGGCAGGGACGCGTTATCAGGTGAAAATGTTTTGTCGCTTGTAAAATACTAAGCCTAAGCTCTAAGAAAAGAACCACAAAGAACAGTAAAGTACAAACACCCCTATAACAACCCAAAAACAAATATCAAAAACCCTGCCACCGGTTTTGTTAGCTTGTAGAGGTGGTACTTCGTCCTTTTCGCCGATTGTTGCTAATTGATTGTTTTTGCCGTCTTCCGCCGCGTCTTCACCCTCCCCTGCCGCAAGCGATTGCCCTTCATCCCCATCATCCAAATTGACGCGCATACCTTTTAATATCTCATGCCGCGTCTGCCGCCTCTTATTATGGGAGATAAACACCCTAAACAATATAATGATTATGGGCAGCACTATAAGCGATTGGATGGCAAGGGTCAAAATAACCCAGCCTATACCGCCGGCCGCATCCGGGTCTGCTTCCACCGCCAATTCCGCCAATACAGGGCTTGACGCCAGGCGAATTAGTAACAATTGCGTGGCGTTAATAATAAAATGTGATAGGATGCTTGTCACTATAGAACGGGTTATCCGCACAAATACGGTAAAAATTACCCCCATGACAAAGGCATATAAAAACTGTTGCAAATCAAGGTGGATAATGGCAAAAAAAAGCCCATTTATCAATGCTGCGCCCTTTAGCCCCAAATGGCGGTATTTAGAGTCTACAAGCCCCCTAAAAAAAGCTTCCTCGCATAAAGCGGGGGTAACGGCCAATGCGGCCAATACTATAATAAAAGATTCATTGTTAAATTGGGGGACAACCGCCGCTATATTGTTGGGGAATAAAAGCGAGCTGATACCGGATATAAGCATTATACATGGTTGAATCAATAAACTTAGGGCTATTATTAAAATAACATTTACATAACCCGGCTTTGCAGAAGGCCACTGGAAAGGGTCCCCGCCGCCGCGCTTTACCATTATACCCATAGGGATAACAAACATGATGATTTGGCTGACAATGATAAATAAGGGCGAAGAAAATATAGAAACATAAGGGGTGTTATCCAAAATATTATATATAACACCCAAAATAAGTTCGTATGTTATGCACCATAAAATCAAAAACAGCATTATAAAGCTGCCTTTACTAAATTTAGGTTTAGTATCCATAAATCATCATCAACGCCCTAATTACATTTTCTGTCTGCCCGCTAGTAATGGCGACTGTAAAGTACAGTTCCTGTTCATAAAAACCAATGTTGGTTAAAAATTCGTTGCCCGATAAATCAATCCCAAATGCGTGCATGGCTTGGGCTTGGGTATCATCGATTTGGTTTTGATCCGAAAAATCTGGCTTGTTGGCCAGTAAAATTTTATCCATCACACTTTCGTATATTATGGGGTCTCTAAGCTTTACCTCCGTTAATATATCATCCAGTGGGGAGATAAACTCCGCTTCCGCATGACCTAAAACATCATCCCGCCCAAGTATCATTATATCTATTTCACCTGCGGTCAGCATCGCAACCATCCTTTGGAAATTGACCATCGCAACCTGGGGGTCGTCGCTTGCCATAAAACTTGAAACCACCACTTCCTCGCGGTCTGGGTCATGGTCAATGCCTTCCGACAGCGCATCTGCAAAATCCATAAGCAATTCTTCCCAAAAAACCCCCCCCGACCATGCAATAAAAAGAACCGGCTTTTTGGGTGGGTTAATAAACCATGTATTAATCAAGCTGCCAAGCACAGCCAAAATTATTACCCCGGCAACAATAGGTACCTTGTAGTATTCCCATATATACCAACGTTTTTCTTTAAAAGACATTTCCTTTAGTTTCTTTTTTTCCTCGCTAAAGCTTGTTTTTACGTCCTGCGGCATCTATTCCTCCTTGTACCCGTTTAATAAAGAAATGGCCCTTGGCAGCGCGTCTTTTGCGTTATGCCAGGGTGCGTCTTTGTTTCTGTAATCAAACTTTAAAGTAAACCACTCTAAGTCTTTTTCCAAATCCTTCATCAGCCTTTTTTGCGTCATCACCGCGCACTTAATGAATTGTTCGCGGTCTTTAGCCCAAAGCGCTCTTTCTGCCGCCTCAATCAATCTTATAAAATGGGGGATGCAGTACCCAAATGCATCATTAATTAATTTGGCCGCTTCTGTATCGTTTTTCCACAAATAAATATATGTTTCAAAATATAGTTTAAAAGTCCTGTCAATTTTATCACATAAATAGCAGGAGCAATCAACTTTTTTTAAATGTTCCGCCAAACCCGCCCTAAATTTGCCGCGTTTTTTTATTTTGACCCCATCTTCATTACCCGGCGTCAATTTTTCCATGTCCTTATTTAACTGCTGCATAAAAGTATGCAGCATTAGCCCAAGCCCTAGCCTATTTTGCTCTTTGTACATTGCCCTCAGGTGGGGGCCGCAAAAACCTAGCTTATTTGTTTCCATGCGTACATCGTCCTCCATATACGAGGGCCCCATCATAAACGATATACCGTCTTTTTCCAGCTTTTGCGCCATATTGCAAAAGGGGCAATTGCTTTTTTCGTTTAATGCGTCAAGCACCGGTATGGTGTGTATCTGGTAATTCATGTCAAAAACTCCAATGTTTTTAATTTAATCCGAAAATGGCTGTTAAAATATAAACGGGCGGCTTGTTCCAACTCTAATAGCGCTTTATCGCCTATGCGGAATAAAAAAGCGTCTTTAATACTTACGCTTACAATATATTTTATGGCTGCATACGAACCCTCGCCCAGGGGGGCCCTATATGCCTTTTTCCCTACGCAGCTTCCGCATAAAAAACCTTCGTCGCAAAAGCATAAGCCGCCGGCAGCGCTGTTAGCTATGGCACCGCACACGGAACATTCGTCGGTCTTTGGCATTATGCCGTTTATCATAAAAAAACGGTATAAAAAAACAATTGCGCCTTGCCGGGGCGCAGTCAGGCTTATCTTTTGGATTGTTGTTAGCGCAAGATGCAAAAGCTCGTTGGCGGGGGTGCCATCAGGCAGGGTTTTGTCGCATATCTCCGCTATATAATGGGCATAGCACAGTCGCATATAATCTTCCCGCAAGCTATAAAATGTCTCTATTGGCTCTGCCTGCGCCAAGGCGTAAAAATTTCCCCCATCAGATAAAATAAAATCACCCCAGTTAAACAATTGGGCAGCAGCCATAAACTTGCTTTTGGGCTTTTTTGCGCCCCGGGCATATATATATAGCTTACCATAATCCTTGCAAAACAACGTAAGCCTTTTATCCGACTCCCCAGCCTCTGTTTCCTTTATCACCAAAGCCCGCGCTTTAAAGGTTTTCATTTTATTTTTTTGATGTCGTAACCAAAGCTTTTAAGTAAAAACAGGTTGTCGCGCCAATCCTTTTTAGTCTTTACCCACAAATCTAAAAATATTTTTTCTCCGGTCATTTCTTCTATGTCTATACGCGAAGTAGTACCTATTTTTTTAAGGAGGGTGCCGTCCTTGCCAATTATTATTTTTTTATGCTGTTCCTTTTCGCAGTAAATATTCGCTTCCAACCTTAACTTGCCGGTTTCCTCGTCCTTTTTCATGGACAAGGTCTCCACGGCAATGCCATGCGGTATTTCCTCATGCAAATAATATAGGGCTTTTTCCCGGATAATTTCTGCGGCAATCTGGCGCATGGGCATATCTGTTGGTTCATCTGTAGGGTAAAATACCGGGCCTTCGGGCATCAAGCATTTTATCGCATCTAACAGGGGCTCGGTATTGTCCGCTTTTAGCGCCGATATAGGAAATATTTCGTCAAAATCATAAAGCTGCGCATATTGGTCAATTATTGTTAAAAGCTCCGGTTTTCTTATAGTATCTACTTTGTTTATTAGTAAGAACACAGGGGGGTTTTTTTTACCTTGGCCCTTGACCCTTGCCAAACGCTTTAATATTGCCTTGTCGCCATGTGGGGTAAGCTTCAGCGGTTCTGTAATAAATAAAATAACATCTGAATCCTCTATTACAGATTCTGCCGCCGAAACCATATAGTCCCCCAGTTTTGATTTGGGGCGGTGTATACCGGGGGTGTCGATAAAAATTATTTGGCTGTCGCTAGCCGATAAAATACCCAGGGACTTTTTTCGGGTTGTTTGGGGCTTTTTTGAAACAATGGCTATTTTTTCCCCAACAAAAAGGTTTATTAATGTAGACTTGCCTACATTTGGGCGGCCTATCACCGATACAAAACCGGATCTAAAGATAGCGTACCCCCCTCATTTAGTATTTTTTCGTAAATTATTTGCACATTTTCCTGTAGCACGCACACCCAAGTCTTCCCGGGCGCAAGCAGCATATCGTCGCCATTTTCAAAATACCAGCGGGTGGGGGCAAAATGGTCCTCTTTATCCCAATATACGGGCATTATATATCCTTCGGCTAACAAATACCCCGTGCCCGACCCAATTGTCCCCACATCGCGGCGGCCCTCTCCATCTATTACCCTTGATGTAACCATTTGTATTATTATATTGGCAACCTCTATGGTTTCGCGGTTATTTTCGTCTATATGGGGGCCGTCTTTATTATATGCCTCATATATGTTTTCTGTGGGATTGTATTTAAATATGCGTTCGTATCCCAGCGCAAAAGGGATAATGACCTCGTGCGTTATACTGCCTCTTTGTACATAGCCTTCTTCCCTAAACTTAAATCCAATGCCCATATCCCCAGTAGTATCGGTCCTATAAGCATATCCCTCCGAGGCAAGCGCTATATTTTCAGCGCTTGTATAAGAGCTGTGTTCCATAGACCTGGTTTGCCCTGTATGTTGCGTATCCCATTCCGGGTACGACCTATCCCTCCAAAAATAACGACCTTCAAGGTTCATGCCATCCAACCTGTCAATACCCAGTTCGCGCAGGCGGATATAACTTCCATCGCTGCCCCCATGGTGTACAAACAAGGCGTCGTGGTTTAAGGCAAAATGTATGAAATAATCCCTGGCAGATCGCACAGGGCCTATTTTTGCCGCGTCAAAGGCTTGAAATATGGCCACCAACCTGGTTATATTGCCCTCCGCCAACACTTCATAAATAATATCCGCTTGTGATAAACCGCTTTGTGGGCGGGCAGGGTGCATATTGTTTATTACAATGGCTACCGGCCTTAATAAATAATCCTCGGGCATAATTTCAAGCCCAGTCAATAAGCTTATTACATATGGGCTTGGTATTATATCTACTTCTTCATCCTCTTCTTCCACCGGGTCAGGCAGCACTACCTGTGGGGGTTCTATCACCTCGGGCCATTCATATATTTCACTGGGGTATGATTGCACAACAGATTCTTCTTCTTTTTCTTCCGTATCAGCAATGTCATACCCACTGTATATGGCTCTGTTTGTTACAGTCAATACCATCAAGCAAATCATAACAATCGATATTATATTTTTTACCCTTCTTATCTTCTTTTTCATCATAACATTATTCCGTAAAAAATGTTCGTCTTACAACTATTATAGTTATTGTAAACGCTACCGCCACCGCTTGCATCGAGGCGATCAGTACGGCCCCTGCCGCAGCGTCTTTCGCCACCTTTGCTAAAGGGTGGACCTTTTTTTGGCTGGCTAAATCAACTATTGCTTCAATTGCCGTGTTAAACAGCTCTGAGGCTAATACAGTAAATATGGAAAACATCACCCAAACAAACAAAGCTGTTTCTATTTGAAAAACAATACAACAGAATATAGCGGCAAGCCCCATAAAAATATGCACCTTAAAATTTCTTTCGGTCCTGGAGGTGCGTTTTATCCCCTGCCATGCATGGCTTAAGCTAATACGGAAGCTTTTGCTTTTCATCGCGCTAAACCTGCCTTTGTAAGTACATTATCTTGTGCTTCAATCATAAGTTTTTCATCGTCTGGGGTTTCATGGTCATATCCAAATAGGTGAAGCAAGCCATGAATAGTTAAAAATGACAGCTCCCTGATAAATGTATGCCCATATTTTTCTGCCTGTTCCCGCGCTAGGTCTGCGCATATAACTATATCCCCCAGTGCCATAGGCGGCCCCCCCGATTCCCATTGCAACCCTTCGTGGTTTTGTACCTGTGGCGGGCCTTCAAGAAAAGGGAAGGACAAGACATCGGTTTTGGTATCTAGTTGCCGGTAAATTTTATTTAACTCCTGCATTTCTATTGCGGTCACAAACGAAATGCTGATTTCGCACGAATCCGGCGCGCCAACAAATTCCAAGCCCAGCTTTATTACCTCGCCCAAATCATGCTCCCAATTATTTGGCAGTTCTATATCAGAACGCATATCCCACATTAGCTCCATACTATACCTACAACTTACCGCTTGCTTCAGCAGGGGTAATGTGCAGTATTTCCGAGGTCTTTGGTGTTGCGGTGGGGTATGATATCCTCTCGTGGTACATCCCTTTTAAGACCCGGAAAAATGACTGGCTAATGGTATCCAAATCTTTTATGCTCAATTGGCTGTCCGCTAGTTGCGAGTCATTAAGTTTTTGCCTGATAATGTTATCGATTTGGTCCTCTATCTCGTCTACCGATTTAACCCTGGGCACCATAGAACGCACAGCGGCTTCAACCGAATCGGCAAGCATGATACAGGCGGACTCGCGGGTTTGGGGGTAGCTATAAGGGTAACGAAAATCATTTTCGTCTATGTTGTTTATAGGCTCGTCTTTAACGGCTTTATGGTAAAAATATTGCATTAGTGTCATGCCATGGTGTTCATTTATTATGCCCCTGATAAATTGGGGAAGCTTGTATTCCTTTGCCAGCATCAAGCCATATTCTATATGGTTTATCAACACCTTTACGCTTTCATGCGGTTCCATGGAGTCGTGGGGGTTATCCCCGGAAATATTTTCTACAAAGTACTGGGGTTCCTTCAATTTGCCTATATCATGGTAATACCCGCCAACCCTCGCCATATGGGGGTTAGCGCCTATGTCAAAGGCTGCCGTCTCCGCCAGATTGGCTACAATCAATGAATGATGGTAAGTCCCAGGGGCCTCTATTGTAAGCCTCCGTATCAAAGCATTGGTAGGGTTGGTTAAATCCAACAACTTAATGGGCGTCACAACGCCAAAAAACCTTTCCCAAAAAGGCAGGCTCCCCATGCAAAAAATAACGGTTAGCATCCCGTTAGCGGCGGTAAAGCCTGCGGTGGCAAGCACCTGCGGCCATACATTTATAAGATTATTTGTTTCGGTAATAAGCGATATGGCGCATGACAATATAAAATTAACAAGGGCGGCATATATCCCTACCATAAATATTTTGTTCCTGTCCGTCGTTTGCTTGGCCATAAGGCACATTAATATACCTGAGGTGGTAAAAAACAACAAAAATTCCAATGAGGGGGTAGATGTAAAATAACCCGCGACAACAATAAAAATTGTTGAAAGTATGGCTACCCTGGTGTCTATCAACATAGAAACCAGCATAGCAAATACCAACATGGGCATAAATGGGTAAGCCACGCCTTGTAATAGGCTGACAATCCCCAGTACCACAATATATAAAACCATAAGCAATATTATTTCCTTTTTTTGCGATGGGGTTTTTTTATGGTAATAACTTAAATATAACACACAAGATGCGAGAAGGGCTCCCAGCAGTATAAAAACCCCGGACAAGGGGATAATTTCGTCTATAAAACCATGGGTCAGCATACCAAGCCTGAACATTATATCATAGGCTTCTTCAGTAATTATCTCATTTTCATCTACTATCACATTGTTTATGCTAACCATTACCACTTCGTAATCATTTGCTATATGTTCCCTGTTTCTGCCAGTCAATTCGTCATTTATCAAATAGTTGGGCTGTAGGTACCAGGTTACGATTTCATTGCCCATAACCTGCTCTTCCATGCTTAACCCGCTTCTGCTGAACCTTCTTTCTATATAGTTAAATGTCCTGCCGTCTATTTCAGAAACGCCTTGTTCGTCATGTAGGATATCATAGGTAATTACATCCACCTCGCGCCTAAAGTCATTGAAAGCCTCGTCGCCCATGGTCATTAAATACACCCGCTGGTTATACCCAAAAGGGATAGACAAGGAATCAAACATATCATAGGCCATGTATTCTTCAAAACCATCCTCATATGGCCCGGCCCCATCTGTAAATAACGGGTCTTCTAAATCGCCGTCCCCGGCGTTTTGGCCATCGTCCCCATAGCCATCAGACAAAACCCCGTCTTCGGTTTGAAGTAAGTCTTCCTCGGTTGTTTCGGGCTGCCAAGGGAATATGGTTCCGGCGGCTTGGGACAAGTCTAAGCCATTTTCATCGGGGCTTATGGCCTCGCGCCTTTCCGCTTCCCTTCTTTCTTCTTCGCGCCTTTCTTCTTCGCGTTTCAATTCCTGTTCTATCTTAAAATTATTTCGTATAGTGTTAATTTCTGCTATAAACTCATTAACATCATGCATAACCTGCTCGGTTATGGTATAGTCCAAAGTCCTGGTGGGGGCGGCCTCTAGCGCCCGCAATTCTGCTTCGTTGCGGTTGCGTTCCGTCGCTATGCGGTTTTCTATCGAGCCTATGGCCCTAATTTGCGTGCTTGCCACATCACCCGGTTGCAAATCCAAACCGGAAAAATGCGATCCGGTAGCGGCAAAAACGCAGGTTATCCCATATATAATAACAATTGCGGTAATAATCAATAATTTGTTTTTCATTTTACCATCCTATCCACCCATTACAGGGCTCTGTCTCCAGTCAAGTATGAAAAGTTGGTGATTCATATCGAAAATAAATCTTGATTAAATAAAAACTGAAGATTTATTTTCGTTTTATTTTCATCAGCCTTCTATTTTCTGCCCCTGGTATGCCTGTATCTAAGTATGCGTTCGCTCTTTTTGTATGTCCCCCTGGTATCCTGTTTTTCGTAGGCATTAATTATTTTTTGCACCAAAGGGTGCCTCACAACGTCTTTGGCGGTTAAATGGCAAATGCCGATATCCTCTAGTTTGTCCAAAATCCGCACCGCGTCGTTTATCCCAGAACGCTTCCCCTCGGGAAGGTCTATCTGCGTTATATCGCCGGTTACAACCGCTTTAGAGTTGAAACCTATCCTAGTTAGAAACATTTTCATTTGCTCGGGGGTGGTATTTTGCGCCTCGTCCAATACAATAAAAGAATTGTCCAAAGTCCTGCCCCGCATATACGCCAAGGGCGCCACCTCAATCACGCCCCTCTCCGTGTTTCTGGAAAATGTCTCCACCCCCATTATATCATGAAGCGCGTCGTATAGGGGGCGTAAATAAGGGTCTACTTTTTGTTGCAGGTCCCCAGGCAAAAACCCCAGCTTTTCTCCGGCTTCTATGGCGGGCCTAGTCAATATGATACGGTTTACCAAGCCTGAACGGAGCGCGGTTATCGCCATTGCCATAGCCAAATAAGTTTTCCCCGTGCCTGCGGGACCTATCGCAAATACTAATATATTACTCCTTATCAAATCCACATATCTTTTTTGTCCCACAGTTTTGGGTTTTACAGGACGGCCCGACACGGTCATGCATATGGTGTCGTCCCTTATTGTTTCAATATGCTCAAAGTATTCGTCCTCTAGCGAGGCAATTAAATAATTGACATGCTGTTCCCCAATAACTTCCCCTTTTTGGGCAAAGACCGTAAGTTTTTTTATGACGGCAAGCGCCTTCCCCACTTTAGACGAAGGCGAGAGCCCAATAATCTGCACATTGCTTTTGCGGTCGATAATATTGACATTAAAAGCATTCTCTATTTTTTTTACATTGTCGTCTAATTTACCAAAAACATTGCCTATCACGGCAGCGGGTATTTCAACGGTCTCTTTGGGTATTTCCATATATTACCGCCCCAAGCTATATTTCTTTTTTACCCGTATATCGTCTCCAAAAAATTTCAGCATTTTATAGCTGCCAAGGAAACGCGATATAATCCTTTCGGAGTATTGTGCCTCCAGGCCGGGTGGCGAAAGGTTTGTGGATATTACCACGGGTAGTTTGGCAAGCAGCCTCTGGTTAATTATATCAAATAACGCGGCGCTTGTTACTACCGTCGAAAATTCCGCGCCCAGGTCGTCCAAAATCAACAAATCAACCGTTATGGCCTCCATCAGCATTTCGTCGCCGTCTTCCAGCTCGTCCTTGTTAAAGCGGTGGTCTTCGACGAATTTAAACAATTTTGGCGCGGTCAGGTACAAAACCGAATGGCCCGCATCCAGCAAATCCTTGGCTATGGCATTACATAAAAAGGTTTTGCCAAGGCCCGTTTCGCCATAAAACAATAAATTTTCATATTCCATCCCAAAATGCTTGGTAAATTGCATAGCGGTCCTATATATGGTTTGCATATTGGCATGTGGGGATATACCTTCGTTTTCATATGGCTCCAGGCTGTAAAACCGCAAATCGAAGGTATCGAAATTTTCTTCGCTTAACACATTCTTTATATTGCTTAAGCCATAATAAACTTCCATAAGCCTTTGCTTAAGGCAATGGCAACGCCCCGTCGCACCGTTTTCATCCAGGGTATGCCCTGTATCGCGGCATATATTGCATCGGTACACACTGTCGAAATAATCAAGGGGGATATTGTTTTCTTGCAAAAGTTTTTGGCGCTCTTTAACCAATAATGATGATTTGTTTATTAATTTGTCGGTTTCTTTTGGATTTCCTGCCAAGGCCATCTGGACCATCTTATGCCCGATATCCGCCAGTTGGGACTCAATCTCGGCATATCGCGGTATTTTTTCATAGACATGCGCCTTACGCGCAGCCATCAGCGCCTCCGCTTTAACCTGGTCGGCGTCAAGGCTCCGCATTACTTCCATAAACGCGGATTTATAGCTCATTGGCTTTTGCCTTGATTATTTTTTTGGGGGCTTCTTTCAACTCTTTTTCTAAATATTCCCTTTCCTTTTTTTCCAATTCTGTATAATCCCGTTCCCTGTGGTTGAAATTGGAGAAGCGGTTGGGCTTTGCGCCTCTGGCTTTTTTTTCGGGCTTTTCAGAATCCAGAGCTTCCAACTCATTAAGCTCTTTTATCCCTTTTTTATGCCAAGCTTCAATAATTTTGTCCACATAGGGGAACTTCGATTTGCCTATACTAACAGCAGCCCTGTCACATGCCTCAAGCACAAGGGATGGGGGCATCATATATTCCTTTAGCCATTTGTTCATATATTTGGCTTGGGTAGGCGAAGGTTTGCCGTGCTGTCCCATCATGGACAGTATCTCGCGGTATTCCTTGTTAAATGACTGGACATAGTTATCAGCCTTTTCAATGCTGTCAATATTTTTATCCGCCCAGTCCAATGCGACCTTTTCGATATACCGCATGTCGCGGTGGCCTAACTCCACACAGTAGGAAACCAAAAACCCAATTACATCCACCGGGAGGCGCAGCCAATCATGAAAACCAAATAATAGGTTCATTTCTTGATGTTGCAGCATTTGCCCGAGGGATTCTTCCACTTGGTGAAACAATTGCTTTATATCCTCGCATTGTTGCTTATATGCGCTAAGCTCGTCAACAGTATAGTTTGGGCGTTTTTCCGCTTTTTGACGCGAGGCGGGCGCATCGGGTTTAACCAGGCCAATTTGCGCTGACGACTTTTTGGGTTTTGCTTCCGCTGCAGCTTTGGGCTCGGTCACATTTAAAAATGTTATCACCATGTTGCCATTTGTGTTATCTAGTTTAATAAGCCCTTCGTTTTCCCAATATTGCCATGCATTCATTACATCTGTTTCTATTATGTTAAAAACGCTCGCAATTTCTGCTGAAGCCATCTGCGTCGTACCGCCAACACATTGCCTAAGCCCATAAATATAAATAAGCGCGAACACGGGGGCGCACCGGGGCATATAATGATCAATAAACGCCCTTGGCAGCTCCACATCGTTGTTTTCATATCCAATACTCATTTGTATGGCTCCCAAATGATACCCTCCACCGTTTTAAAAGATGACAGTTATTCTACTGTATTTTTTCCGCCTTGAATAGAGAACATTTGTCAACATGTAAAGGTGGTTTTGTGGAAAATTATGTGGATTTCTTAATTTATTATGGAAATAATTCGTTTTTTTGAGTATAAATTTGTTTATATAATTGTAAAATTAAATTTACATTTAGATAATTAATTTCAAACTAATCGACCAAAGCCAGTATTTGCGGGATTTGATACGAAAAAAAATTTTTTGCCCATTAAATCCCATATGTGGATGATGTGGAAAACATAAATTGCATACCCAAATGATTACGCAAGCAATTGATCGGCCAGCAAATTCACATCGCCTGCCCCCATGGTCAACAGCAAGTCACCGGGGGACAATAATTTGTTTAAAGTTTCTACCCCATCGTCAAATGAACATGCATACATGGCGTTTATACCGTTTTCCTGTAATTTACCAAGCAGCGTAAGAGATGATACCTCGCCTGCGTCCCCTTCGCGGGATGTGTAGATGGGCAAGAGTATAACAATGTCAGCGTCATAAAACGCCCCGGCAAATTCCTCCATTAAATCCCTCGTGCGCGAATAATTGTGTGGCTGAAACACGCACACCACCCTCCCGGGTTTGTCGCAGATCATTTTTGCCGTATGTAATGTAGGCTTTATCTCTTCAGGGTGGTGGGCGTAGTCATCTACAACCTTGACACCCTTATAATACCCCTTATGCTCAAAACGCCTTTTTACGCCGCATGCGGCCTCCAACCCATTTTTGATATGATCGCTTGCTATGCCAAGTGTATGGCAGCAAGCAGCGGCCCCGAGCGCGTTTAAAATATTGTGGCGACCGGGGAGTTTAAACGAAATATTGGTATAATGCACATTTTTATTAAATATGTTAAATTTCGTTTCGTTTGCTGCGTCATAATAAATATCTGTTGCGTAAAAATCATATTTGCTGTCCAAGCCATAAGTAATAACCGAACGCCCCAAATCCTGTGTTATTTCTTCAAAACCCTCTGTCCCGCCATAAATTATTAGGCTTCCACCCTGTTTTATATTATTGGCAAATTTTTTAAATGATTTGACGATATTGTCAAAGCTTTTAAAGTAATCCATATGGTCATTGTCTATATTTAATATTATCCCAACCAATGGGTGAAATTTATGGTATTGGTCGGCAAATTCGCAGGCTTCCAAAACAATGTGCCCGGAATCTGACGCTCGGTAGTTGTGCCCGTCCCTCATGTAGCCGCCAATGGAGATGGCTGGGTCAAGGCCAGCAGCCAATAGTATTTCCGCAACCAGGGCGGTGGTAGATGTTTTGCCATGGGTTCCCGCCACACATACTGAATAAGGGTAATGCTCCATTATATGGCCTAAAAGCCCAGCCCGTTCCATTGTATATATACCTGCTTCTTTAGCTGCCATAAGTTCAGGGTTATCCGGCTTTACTGCCGCTGTGTACACAACCAAATCGATGTCGCTGGTTATATTTTCGGCTTTTTGTCTGCCTAATATATTTATTCCAACTTTAATTAATATATCCAATGTCTTTGAATCCGCGTCGTCAGAGCCGCTTACCGCATAGCCCAAGCCGTTTAGCAGCAATGCGAGCCCGCTCATGCTGATTCCGCCAACACCAATAAAATGTACTTTCTGTAGCGTTTTCCCCGGTATAGTTAATTTCATAATGATAGCATTATACCACACAAGCCATAAAAGGTAATCTTCGTAATCTTGCCATTTTTTTCTTGAACATTTTCATACTTGTGATATTATATATATATTATAGAAGGAAAGAAAAAAAGGGGCGGATATTATGCGAAAAAAAGAAATGATTGCAATGCTTGTGGCTGGGGGGCAAGGGAGCCGCCTTGGCGTACTGACGGCGACAAAAGCCAAACCCGCTGTATCATTTGGCGGCAAATATCGCATAATAGACTTCCCCATGTCCAATTGCATCAATTCGGGGGTGGATACCGTAGGGGTAATAACCCAATACCAGCCCCTTCAGCTTAACCAGCATATTGGCATAGGCATCCCTTGGGACTTGGACAGGCGCTCGGGCGGCGTAACTATACTTGCGCCCCATATCAAGGGGGAGCAGGGGGAATGGTACACCGGGTCCGCCAATGCGGTATATCAAAACTTGGACTATATTTCCAATTACAACC
>Ga0099364_10008182_pt1 | contig 14769 bp, 12 predicted proteins | sample TergutTh196P3_FD_73070 | JGI IMG/M metagenome (GOLD analysis project Ga0099364, IMG submission 73070) | Microcerotermes parvus P3 segment gut microbial communities from Pointe-Noire, Republic of the Congo - Th196 P3 | ecosystem: Host-associated > Arthropoda: Insects > Digestive system > Gut ... | reverse complement strand
GCCGTACATCCCGGAAATATTTTTTATGAATCTTTCTATCTGCTTTTCTTTTTTTGCCCAAGCTCTTTCCATATAACGTTTTTCCGCTTCCATATCACCCTGCATTTCCACATAAGCTTCCAGAATGGATTCTACCCTTTGTTTAAACTGGGAACCTGTTAAATAGCCGAAGATCATTTCCGCTTTTTCGTCTTTGCCTTCATTTGCATTTCTTATGGCGGCTGCATTTTTCAGGTTTTCCCTGAGGACTGTGGAAAGGCCAAGTGCGAATTTAATATCTGTAATCCATACGCCGTTTTCTATGCCGAAATTCTTTATTTCTGCCGGAAGCACCTCTGAGGCAATCACTGCCATCTCCGCCTTAAGTTCCCTCTGGTCTTCCTTTAATTTCTGAATCCAGGCAGACTGCCAGTTCTTTGTCCTTTTTGTTTCCCATAAAATGGTGCCGGCTGTTTTTCCCGATACCAGTTTCACTCTCTGTATTATATCTCCGCCTTTTTTTCCGGGAGCTACAGGAATAATTTCGTCATTTGGGAAATAGTTCTGTAAAAGTTCTTCCATCTCCAGTTCCAGGATTTCACCCTGGAGCTTCATGGAGCCCTGCTCGGCTTTTCTCTGGCCCTCTTTCATCTGCTTGTTAAGGTCTTCTATTATTTTTTCTTTTTCCTTTAGTTTTAAATCGTACTGCTCGTTTGCATTTTCCTGGGCTTTTGCATAAGCCTTGCGTACTTCGTCTGTCAGGTTTTTTTGAAAGGCAACTTCCATCTCATGTTTTGATTCTTCGAAGGATCTTTCTTTTAATAGGAGCTGTTTTTCTTTTTCCCTGTATAATTCGAGTTTTTTATTTACCTCTGCAATATCAGCTTCCTTTTCCCTTAACTCGGCATCGAATTCCTTTTTTGCCCTTATTATGGCCTGCTCGCGCAGTTTTTGTTTTTCTTCTTCCAGCTGTTTTTCGTATTTTTGTTCATATTTGGCGAGCAGCTCTTTCTCTATCTGTGCTGTGAAGATCTCCGTTAATTGAAATTCCCTGCTGCAAAAGGGACATGTGATGTTTTGGGAGTTTCTCTCTGCTGCCATTTGCACCCTGCCTGTGATTATACTATTTTGTGACTTTCACAAAGGTTCCGTAAAGATAAGACGGTTCTTCTATTTCCGGAACTGTTTCTGTATACGGCCTGGGAAGATCGCCGTGCACCACTGTTATTCTTTTGCTCTTTTCAATTACATCTGCGATTTTTCTTCTTATGGAAAAAGGTTTATGTATCATCAAGAAGACCGGCATGGTACCGCCTATTCCTGTTATGGAGAGTTTTCCATAATTACAGATTTTTCCGAGTATGCTCTGGTAGCATTGAATGCTTTCTATGCGATCTACGGGGATTTCCCTTACGCTGGTGCGGATTATGCCTTTTTTTAGTATTAATCTTTTATTTGTTACGCCATACTCTATGCAAAGGCAGGAAATTATGCGAAAAGCCAGCACCAGCAAAAGCACCAGGCCGAAGCATAGTATAAAATCCCTTATAAAGTAAGCAGATGAAAAAATTATTCCTGAAAAAGGCAGAAATCTGAATGCAGAAATGAAATGCAGGGAATTTGTCCAAAGTATAAGGAACAGAATAAGAAGAGGCAGTGTTACCAATAATGGTTTTATTATATATATCCAGTGCAGTTTCGGAGAGAAGAGCAGTTCTTCTCCCTCCAGTAAATTTTTCTTTCTGATGAATTTCATTTTTTCCCCTCCAGTTAAAAATGAATAAACTGTACTATTTTAACTCTCATTCTTATAGCTTGTCAATCATGGTTATTTTAAAATATACTGTCTTTCATTAACTATTAGGGAGGCAATAATGTTTTTCTTTCCCATAGATGAGTATTATCTTTTACTGGTAGTGCCTGCAATGATTATTTCCATGATTGCTCAATTTAAGGTAAAGTCAACTTTTACAAAATATTCAAAGATGAGGTGTTCAAGGAGGATAAGCGGGAGAGATGCTGCCGCAGCTCTGCTGCAGAGTAATTCCATCAGTGATGTGGCTGTAGAGGGTATCTCCGGTTCTCTGACCGATCATTATGATCCCAGGTCCAAGAAGCTCCGGCTCTCCGATTCAGTGTATGCACAGACTACAGTGGCTGCTGTCGGAGTTGCGGCACATGAGGCAGGTCATGCAATTCAGCATGCGCAAAAGTACGGTCCCCTTGTTTTAAGAAGTACCCTGGTTCCCGTTGCAAATATCGGTTCCCGTTTCGGTCCCATCATGGCAATAGGCGGACTCTTTCTGGGGATGGAACCCCTCTTACATATCGGTATTTTACTCTTTGGTGCTGCCGTGCTCTTCTATCTCATTACCCTGCCTGTGGAATTCAATGCTTCCTCCAGAGCGCTTGCACTGCTTGAAAATGGTAATATTCTTAACAGGGAAGAGCTGGAAGGGGCAAAGAAAGTACTGACTGCCGCTGCCCTTACCTATGTGGCTTCTGCTCTTACTGCTATAATGAGCTTATTAAGGCTTATTTTACTTGCACGCGGGAGGCGTCGTTAATTATGAATACCGATAATATTTTTACAGAACTGACAAAAGACAGGTTCATGAGCTATGCACGTATCTGGACAACAAGCGAAAGGAGCGTACAGAAGACCCCGTCTACTCCCGGCCAATGGGATCTGGCAAAGCTGCTGGTTCAGGAATTAAAGGGTCTGGGCATAAGTGATCTCACCCTCACAGATCATTGCTATGTAATTGCCAGGCTCCCTTCCAGCCCTGGTATGGCAAATAAACCCTCTGTGGGGTTTCTGGCACATATGGACACTTCCGGGGAAGTTTCCGGGAAAGATGTAAACCCTATACTTACAGAAAATTATGACGGAAATCCCATTGCCCTGGCTGAGGGTTTATTTCTGGATCCTGCTTCAGAGCCGGCTTTGGCAGCACATAAGGGTAAGGCAATAATTCATACGGACGGCAGCACCCTTCTGGGAGCAGATGATAAGGCGGGTATTGCCATTATTATGGGGATGGTTGAGTACCTGATAAAGAACCCTGAAATCAAGCATGGCCCCATTGAAGTGATCTTCTCTCCGGATGAAGAAACAGGCAAGGGACTGCCGGAGTTCCCCATGGGTTTGATAAAATCAAAGGCCTGCTATACCCTGGATGGTGCAGCAATGGGAGAACTGGAATGGGAATGTTTTAATGCCTGGGCATCTGAGATTAGCTTCACCGGGGTTTCCATGCATCTGGGGGCTGCAAGGGGCAGAATGGTTAATGCAGCATTAATGGCAGCCGTATATGCGGCAATGCTGCCCAGGAATGAAAGCCCTGAAGCTACTGACGGCTATTATGGTTATTACTGTCCCTTATCAATACAGGGGGATGTGGAGAATGCCTCCCTCAGTGTTTTTATCCGTGACTTTGACAGGGATACGGGGGAGAGGAGGGCAGCGGCACTGGAAACCTATGCAAAAGCAGTGGAAGCCCAGTTCCCCGGAGGAAAGGTAAAAGTTAATACAAAACTCCAATATCTTAATATGAAGGAAAAAATTCTGGCTGATGGAGAGGTTCTGGATAAACTCCGTGAGGCATATAAAAGAAAGGGAGTCCCTATTCTGGCAAAGCCCATCAGGGGCGGCACCGATGGTTCCCGGCTTACTGAAATGGGAATCCCCACCCCAAACATTTTCACAGGGGGGAGAAATTATCATTCCAGAAAGGAATGGCTTTCTGTAGATGAAATGGCAGCATCCTGTTCTGTGCTGGTGGAACTGGTTAAACTCTGGGCTGAATAATGAATACACTTACAACCACCTTTGGTGCCTATATTAAAGATGCAATGCGTCTTACCAGATCATCCACAGTAATAACAGAAGATAATGTATATCAGGAAGCGGCAGAGGATATCCGGCCTTATCTGGACAAGATGGTAGAAACCCTTATACTCCCCGGTTCCGGAGTAGATGGCATGGAGAATCTGGAAAAGCTCTACTCCCTGGCAAAAGAGGGAAAATCCTGTCTTCTGCTTCCGGAGCACTACAGCAATATGGATCTTTCCCTTTTAACATACCTGGCAGATATGGAAGGGGAGAGGGGTAAGAAGATCAGCCGGTCAATTATAGCAATTGCAGGAATGAAGCTTAATGAGGATAATCCTGTGGTTTCTGCCTTTGCCAGTGCATATTCGCGTATAGTTATTTATCCAAGCCGTTCCTATCAGAGCCTGGATGGGGAAAATGCCAAGGCGGAAATTCTTCGTGCAAATGCCATTAACAGGGCAGCGATGAAGGCAGTTATCAGGGTGAAGTATAAGGGACATCTGATCCTGATTTTTCCTTCCGGCACCCGTTACAGACCGGGGGATCCCTCAACCAAGAGGGGAGTAAGGGAAATTGATTCCTATATACGCTCTTTCGACTATATGTGCCTTGTTGCCATAAACGGGCAGGTGCTTCATGTCCGCCCCGGAGATATGATGGATGATGAAGTGAGCAATGATGTGGTGCGTCTGAGTTTCAGCCCTGTAATAGACTGCGGGGAGTTCCGTGACAGGATCAGAGCCGAAGAAGATGCCAAAGGTACCTCAGATAACGATGACAAGAAACAGGCAGTGGCAGATGCCATAATGGCAGAGCTGGAAGAAATGCACATAAAAGGCGAGGAAAACCGGAAGAAATTCCTGTTTTAGCTAAAACGTTTTAGCTAAAACGCTTTAGCTGGATGTTCTTTCGTAGACTTGATCTGCCTTGTCTGAAAACCATTGGAAAATGGCTTCGGCTCTGTTGGCAAAAGAAGTTCCCATTCTGTCTCTGATACCAGGGACAGAGGCTGCCCTAGCCATGGATGCTGCATAAACCAGTATATGATCTTCAGTGTCCAGAATGGCAACGATGGAACGCAGTCTGTTCCTGGAAACTGCGGGCAGAATTCCGTAACTAAGTGCCGTCATATTTTCCTGTATAAAAATAATTGCACCCGGGAAAAAGTAATAATCGTATCTGTATACATTATCTCCGAAAGTGCCGTCTCTTTGCCTGGCGTAGAGCGTGAGTTCTCCCGGGGGATTTGCATGGTATGGATCCGGGAGGTTGGTTCTGGAAGAAGGACCGTCTATCACGGAGGATGTTTCGTAAAATGTCCGCATGGAGGACCTGGTTGCAGAATAATATTGGATTCCTGCCAGACTGCTTATCGCTGTTACGCTGTTATAAATTCCTGCGGCTTCTTCCCTGCTCCAGGCTCTTCCCCCGGTTCCCTCCGGTTTTTGGTAAATATTCAGGGTTTCTACCATTATACCGGGTTCCAGCTCCTGCTGGATTGCCCTGAGAAAACCCTGCAGAATTTGATTGTTGGGAACCAGAACAGGTCTGGGATTTGAGAACTGCGCAAGAACAGGTTTTTCACCTGTCAGAAGATCATTTGCATGGTTAACTGTCAGTAATTGTTCAAGGTTTTGGATTTGGGCAAAAGTATTACCGTTTAATAACATAAAAACAATAAATAGTACTATGCGGAAATTAATCTGGAAAAGCAAGCTTCCTTTGCTTCTCATACTGTGTTTTACCTTATTGCACCGCGGTAATAAACCCTGACCTGTTTATATAGGCCTTCACCCTCGCTTTTTGTTTCTACATCCCCTATATCATTTAGGGTGGTGTGAATTAAGCGTCTGTCAAAGGGGTTCATGGGCTCCAGGAGGACAGATGTGCGGTTCTCCCTCACCCTGTCTGCCACTGTATATGCCAGCCGTACCAGCGATTCTTCCCGTCTTATCCTGTAATTTTCACTGTCCAGGATAATCCGCATATCTTCGCCGCCTTTCCTGCCGGCAAAAATATTTACAAGTAGCTGCAGTGCATCCAGGTTCTTTCCCTTTTTACCAATGAGAATGGAAGAGTGTTCGGATTCTATTTTTATGCCAAGTTTTTTTTCTTCCCTGAACAGGATTGATGCCTTCCCGCTGTAACCCATTCTTTCAATCAGGCCTTCCATGAAATCAACCATTTCTTTTTCAAAAGTGTTTTTGGGTTCCGGTTCTCCGAACATGGGCTGTGAAGGAGATCTTTTTTGCCGCGGAACTGGATCAGATGCAATATAGTCTTCTGTATTGTCTGCATTGCGTTCCAGTTTTAAGGGATGCACCTGTATCTTCACATAACCTTTCTTGAACAAACTGGATTTTTGATTCTCTAAAATTTCCACATCGAAGTCATCTTTTTCAAGTCCCAGCTCTTCCATTGCCTTGTCAATTGCTTCTTTTTCTGTCTTTCCTTCGAATTCATATACCATCTATATACTCCTCTAATTTCTGTTGATTTTCTTTTTCTTTCTGCTCCCGCCGGGCGCAATTACCGGTGTGCTTTCCAAAGCTGCCTGTGCAGCTTTTTTCTTTGCCATGAACTTATTAATTATTACCTGCTGAACCATTGTTAAAATATTTGACATGATCCAGTAAACCAGAAGCCCTGACGGCATATCGTAAAGAATGAAGAAAAAAACCACCGGCAGAGCATACATCATGAGCTTCATGTTTTTGTTTCCCTGCTGTTCGGGGGTCTGGGTTACCTTGCCGTAAAGAAGCTGAGATCCTACATATATAAATGGCAGAAGTCTGATTGCCGTCCAGCCCAGCAAGGGCAATGTTACACCTTCTGCGAACTCATAAATAAATTCCGGTCGGGAGAGGTCTGTGATCCAGAAGGGGATAAATTCTGCTCCCCTGAGATCGAAGTGATTGTTGAATAAATTAAACATGGCAAAGAAAATCGGGAACTGTAAAAGCATGGGGAGACAGCCTGAAATGGGGTTGTAACCTCCCTTCTTATAGAGTTCTGCCATTTCCAGATTTAATTTCTGTTTATTGTCTTTATACTTCTCCTGAAGTTCCTTTATTTTAGGGGACAGAGCCTGCATTCTTAACTGGGCTTCCGAACTTTTCCTGGTTAGGGGGAACATCACAATTTTTACAAGCAGGGTTAAAAGGATTATTGCAATTCCGTAATTTGGAATAATTCTGTGAAACAGCACTAAAAACCATTTTAGGATATTTTCAAGTGGTGCAAGGAAACCTGTGGTTTCTGCTATATTGTAAAGCCCGGTGTCCCTCAGCCTGAAGCTGTTATCGCCTCTTTCATAGATATTTAAGTTTTCCTGATTCTTTGGACCCAGATAAAACTGATAGACATCATCCACACGAAAACTCCCTGCTGTCGGGCGGCTAATCATCATCCTGGATGCTGCCGGGAGCCCTGGTTCAGGACTTGCGGCAAAGGCAATTTCATACTGGTTTACATTTGGGATGGCGATAAGAGCAAAGTACTTGCCTTCTATAGCCGCCCAGCCTGGCATGGTGTCTACAATGGTAGGCACCCTGTCATTAACCCTTTCGTTTCTCATTCTGTTTCCGCTGAAGACCTGATAGCGGCGGTATTCATAACGGTTATCCAGCCTTACAAAGCCGGGACCTATCTGCGGACCAAACATTAATGTATAAGCCGGGAAATCGAAGGCCTGCGAAGTAGTTCCGGTTGTATTCAGGCTGATACGCAGCTCAAACATGTATTCACCGGGTCTGAAGTCGTAGCGCTTTGTAAAAATAAATTCTACTCCGGCAGGGGAAATAAAATTTCTGTAGAACTCTACTACAGTGGAAGAGATCTGCCTTATGTGAAAGTTACTTGTTTCCGGTTGAATTCTTCCTGCCAGTATATCATCTGTGTTACCAAATGCCACTGCAAATGCCTGTGCATTATTATCTCCTGTGAGGATCATTTCCACCGGCCGATCGCTGTCCAGATGATCTTTTAATTGATAGGAAACTATATTGCCGCCTGCATTTGTCAGTTCTACTATTAATATATCAGTTTCTATAATTATGTTTTGGTGAGGTATTATTTCATCTATTGCCTGAAGGCTTCCTGCAGCAGTATCCTGCTCCTGGTGGTAAGTGTCCGGTATTTGAATATCTTCCGGAGCCGGGATTCCTGAGCTTTCTATAGGGCGTACTCCCTGCGGCTCAGCCTCCAGCGGTATATATTCAGGCGGCGGGTTCAATATGGCCTGGATCATAAAAAAACCTATCATCACTGCCATTGAAAGTACTATTGCCAAGATCGTCTTTTTTTCCATATATTGTTTCCTTAGGGAAGCGGATCGTAGCCGCCGGCATGAAATGGATGACAGCGCAGAATACGCTTTAATGCAAGGAAAAGCCCTTTTAATGATCCATACCTCTCAATGGCCTCGTAGGCATAGGCAGAACATGTCGGGACATAACGGCAGCTTGCGGGGAAGTGTGGAGAAATTGCATTCTGGTAGATCCGGATTGCCTTTTTTGCTATCCAGGAAATACATCTATTAATATATACCATTATGGCTATTCCTAATTAACTTAAAATACCTGAGCGGGAAAATAGCTCCTTTAACTGTTTAATCCTGATCTGTAAATTATCCATCCCCGGAAAAACCAGAAGAACCATATCATTGCCTTTTTGAAGATCATTTCGAAGCAGACGGTAAGCTTCCCGGCTTAAACGCCTTGAATAATTCCTCTGTACCGCAGTTCCGAATTTACGCGGAAAAGTAAAAGCTATGCGGTTGTATAATAAACCATTATGCAGGTAAAAAAGTTTCGCTCCGGCACAGGAAACGGCTTTTCTTTTTTGAAAGACTTCCTGAATATCTTTCCTTCTCTTTAACCTCTCTATTCCCGGAAATCCGTAAAACCTAGATGCATTTTCATCAATAGGGTTTTTTCTCATCTGCAACTGATAGTTTAAACCGGCCTTTTGCTCTCCGGCGTTTTAGGATCATGCGCCCGCCTTTGGTCTTCATACGCGCACGGAAACCAAATTTCCGGTTACGCTTAACCTTGCTGGGCTGGTAAGTCCTCTTCATAGGTTCATCTCCTGTCTATATGGCCTTTTAAATTCCGGCCAGGTTCTTAAACACTTATTAATGGAAATAGCCTGAAACTAATTCAGGGAAAGTATAGAAGAACAGTGGAGTTTGGTCAAGATATGGTTTTGTTGCCGTATAGTTTAAGCATCATATCATAGGTCTGCCACAGCATATCTGCCATATTTAGTCCTTTAAACTCCTTTGATTGATCGCCTATCCCCAGTTTCATACGGCTTGCAAAAGTATATAAGAGCGATGAATGAATTTTTGCCCAATAGTCCGGGTCTGTATCCTGTTTCAGCACCCCGTAATCCTTTAAAATATTGATAATTTCCTTTACCACATTCTCATTTCCTAAAATAAAATGATCGGAGAGGAATTTCCCTACTGTGGGATTTCTGTGCTGCTCCTGTAAAATGACATATAGCTGCTGAAGATGGTATTTTTCCTTTCCTTCCTTAAAGACAAGCTGCATACAGGACAGTATTCCGTCCGCACTGGGGTTATTTTTCAGGTTATTTAACTGCTCCGGTTCAAAGGCAGCACGGGTTAATTCCGAATATTCTTCCAGAATACTTTCCAGAATGGCATTTTTTGAGAGAAAATGGTTGTATATTGACGCTTCTTTAAGTCCTACGGCGGCTGCAAGTTCGCGTATGCTTGTTTCTGTATAGCCTTTTTCTGCAAAAAGATCTGTAGCACATTCCAGAATTTTTTGCTTTGTTGGTATTTTATTTCTGTCATTTTCCATTGTTCTGTACCAATATACCTCTTTAATATGGTTTTTGCAATATTAATTATCTATTAAAAAACTTGGTTTATGTGTTGACAAACTAGTGATAGTTAGTTATTATTTTAGCTGTCTTGCAAACGTTAGTTAGTTAAAAAAGGAGACGGCTTTGAATATTGAGTTAAATAAAAACGGGATAAACCATAACGGATTCCCTGGAATCTCGCCGCGAATAAAATATTTACGAAATAGTGATCCTTCTGCCTCTTTTTATTTCAAACGCCAGCGCTTAAATGATCTGTTTATGGAGGCGGCAGCTTATCCAGTCACTATGGTATGTGCCGGTGCCGGGTATGGAAAAACATCCAGTGTTTATGACTTTGTCGAAGAATATAAGGTAAGCACAGCCTGGATGCAGTTATCGGATAGGGATAATGTAGGCGGAAGGTTTTGGGAAAATTTTATTCATACCATCGCACAGGTGAATTATCCCTTTGTGAAGGCTGCTGAAGCACTTGGTTTCCCGGACACGGAAGATAAATTCTTCCAGTACCAGAGTCTAATAAAAAAGCACCTTTCCCCCATAGAAAAGAGGATTCTGGTTCTGGACGATCTTCATGTTCTGGAAGACAGGCAGGTAATTCGTTTCATAGAGCTTTTAATAAAGAATCTTTCAGCTGGAACTTCAGTAATCATAATATCCCGGTCTACCCCCAGGGTTAATATCTCGGGATTAATTTCTCAGGGAGATGTTTTTTCCGTCAGTGAAGTTGATCTTTGTTTTACAGAAAATGAATTAACGCAGTACCTCAGGCAGCTGGAGATTAATCCTCGCATAGAGAGCATTAAGGAAATAATGAATGATACCGGCGGCTGGGTTTTTGCAATTAACCTTATTGCAAGGTATTACCAAAAAGCTCCAGGTTACGGAGGCTATCTCAGGAGTGCAATGAGGCTGAATATATTCCGGCTTATGGAAACTGAGGTCTGGAACGGGATCTCTGAAAAGCTCAAACGCTTCCTGGTTCAGCTTTCCCTTATAGAGCACCTTTCCTTTGAACTAATTGAGCTCCTTGCTGAGGGTGATAAATCCCTGATTAGAGAAATGGAAAAGCAAAGCGTATATATACGTATGGACAGCTATATTAATGCCTATGTACTTCATCACCTGTTCCTGGAATTTCTTTCCACTAAACAGGATCTACTCACAGAAGAAAAAAAACTGGAGACTTATGGCATAGCGGGACAGTGGTGCAATAATAACGGATTTAAAATTGATGCGCTTTCATATTATGAAAAGGCTGGAAACTATGAAATGATAATAAACATCCTATATGCCATGCCTTTGCAGATGCCTTATGATATAGCCAGGTTCTGTGTTGATATTTTTGACAGGGCTCCGCTGGAAGCTTACGATACTGTGAATTACCTTGCTGTTACTCATGTCCGCTGCAGTATGCGGATGGGTTTATGGCATAAGGCGATTGAGCTTGCGGAATACTATGAAAAAAAGTTTTTAAAACTGCCTGAAAATAATAAATTTAGAACTGTAAGTCTGGCGGGTCTTTATTTTATTTTAAGCTATCTTCGTAATTTTTTATGCCTGAACGACAATATTTTTGATTTTGATTTATACCTGGAAAAATTTTCCAAATGCCAGGATCTGGCGGAGGCCTTAAAAACACATTCCTGCCGCATACGGCTATTGGGTCCCTGGGCAAATGCAAACGGTTCGGCGGAGAAGGGTAAGCCAGGGGAGTATATTGAGGCAGTGTCCAGGGCATCTCTTTATATGCCCAAGCTCTTCTTTGGTTTTATGGGCGGGGAGGAAGAGCTTGTAAAGGGAGAGCTTTTATTTTTTCAGGGCAGCCTGGATGAGGCAGAGGCCTTATTAAAACTGGCAGCCATTAAAGCCAGGGATAACAGGCAGTATGAAATTTTTCACCGTACCCAGATCTATTTAATGCGTCTCTCTGCTGCACAGGGAAATTTTATTAAAGCAGAACAGGCGGTAAAAGAGTTGAAAGATCAATTAGGCGAAAGCGAATATGCTAACCGTTATGTAAATTATGATATTGCGTTTACAATTTACTGTTTTCTTACTGGCTCAATAGATAATATACCTGAATGGCTTAAATGGGATTTTACTCCTTACAGGCATGCCAGCTTTGTTGAGAATCTGGAAAATCAGGTTAAAACCAGGTATTTTTACAGAACAAAAAATTTTCCGCCTCTTTTGGCATACATAGAAGAAATGAAACATAGGGAATCTTTTTTATACGGGCGGATATCACTTTTAGCACTGGAGGCCTGTGTTTTTTATCAGATAAAAGAAAAAGAAAGAGCTTTTTCTTCCCTTATAGAAGCATATAACGAAGCATCTCCGAATGACCTTATAATGTCTTTTATTGAGCTGGGGAAGGATATGCGTACCCTGATTTCTTCTTTTATCAGAGAGAAGGGTGATCATTCAGACAAGATCCCTCTCTCCTGGCTGGAACTGGCAGGGAGGAAAGCAGCCTCCTATGCAAAGCGGCAGGCTGCGGCGGCTGAAGAGTACAGGCGGAGTAATAAGGCTGAGGGTACTATTGTACTTTCTCCCAGGGAAATGGATATTTTAAAGGATCTCTCACATGGGCTTTCACGTGCTGAAATGGCTGTTAATCATAAGCTGTCCATTAATACTGTGAAAATGGTTGTAAACAATATTTATTCCAAGCTTGGAGCAGAAAATGCAGCGGATCTGATTCGTATTGCCATGGAAAGAAAGATAATTTAGCTGAATGTTGATAAGATGCTGATTCCATGAGATAATCTACAAAACATAGTAATAAAAATTTTGAAAACAATATAAAAAGGTGAGATTATGAAAAAAAATATCTTTTTAATCGTAATATTCCTTATCATTACCGGCAGCCTGAGTGCTCAATCAAACAATACCAGCAGGCAATTACCTTTCTTTACCCTCTACGGAGGACCGGGAACAAGCGATGTACTTGTAGATGGAATATCATTTAGTTTTTTTCTGAACCCTGTTTTCAGTCTGACACCTGCTATTTCAATTGGAAGTAAAAATGGTCTACACGTTTCGACAGATGATATTATTGCACTGGAAACTCAGGCTTTTTTCCGCTGGAATTTTCTGCGCTTTGGTTCCAGGGAAGACAGAAGAACCCTGAATTTTTTTGTGCAGGGGGGAGTTGGCTTTCTGGGTGCACATAGGGGGCCGGACATAAGGAACTCACGTTCATCATTACTCTTTGACGCTACTATTGGTGTAACCATACCGCTGACTTCCAGACTGAGCATAGAGGCAACCGGCCGGGGAGGTTATCCTTTTATTACCGGCTTTGCCCTTACCCTGGGGTACAGTATTCCCCTGCCCGTGGGAACAGTATATATGGAAGGACCAGAGAGAATTATTTATCTGGATCACGATGTTTATGTGACCGAGTATGTAGAAGTCATAAGAACCCTTCCCCCCGAGGAAATTGTCAGCAGAATTTTAATTTCCCAGGTTGAGTATATAATTTTTGCACCGGACATTTCTGTATACAACGACCATATTGATCATGATGCACAGTCCCTAAACGATCTGGTACTGGATCATACCGCATTGATTTTAAGGGAGAATCCTGATTACAGGGTTCGTCTCGAAGGCCATGCAAATCCTGTTACAAGGGTTCCAGGAGAAATTGAAGAACTCCTGATTTTAAGCCAGGCGCGTGCAAATGAAGTTGCAAGGCAGCTTACTTTAAGAGGAGTTGCTGATGAACAGATCATCGTAATAGCCTACGGCGGCGAAAGGATAGTAGCCGCTGCTGAAGATCATGACCACTGGAACATGAACCGTCGTGTGGAAATAATCGTAATCCAGGTAGATGCCAACTAGGAGAAAAATATGAAGAACAAAAATGCAGTATTTATTGTTGGTTTAATAATATTATTAAGTTCCCTTTTTACAGCCTGTCATAACTCAATTATGGAAACCTGGTGGGAAGAACCTTCCAGATTAAGCGGGAATGAATTTTACAGGGTACAATTTAATGCGGGTGTTTATGCCCAGGATCCCGGAGATCAGTTAATTGCCCATGGTGCAAAAATTGCCAGAGTCCCTGCGATGATCACAGGCAGAACCGATGTGGGTTTCGGTGGCTGGTTTACCGATCAGAATTTTACCCGTGAATGGAATTTTGCCAATGATATAGTTACAAGTGATGTAACCCTTTATGCGAGATGGGTTGATACTGCCGCAGAACTTTATACAGTAAAATTTGAAGCAGGATATCCTCCGGGCGGCATAGGAGGTTCCGGTCCTACTCCCCCAAATCACCCCTCGCTAATGGGTCAGATCATTGCCCTTAACTCCTTAATCGTAGAACCATCTCCCCTCTGGCATCCTGATTACGATGAAAATTCAAATAGAATAGGTTTTGGCGGCTGGTTTCTCAGAGACCCAAAAAATGATCCTTTGTGGGACCGCACTGAGCATGAATGGAATTTTGCCACACAAAGACTGACAAGCAGTATTGCTTCAGTATATGCACCATCTGGAACATTAACTCTCTACGCTTTATGGGTAGAGGAAGTACAAGAACCTTCTTACCTTGTAAGTTTTGAGAATTATGGCGGTGATCCTGTACCCAGAGTACAGTCTGTGACAAGCGGCTCAAAGGCAGTACAGCCTCAGGCAATGACCAGAGACGGGCATAGTTTCGGCGGCTGGTACAGGGATGTAGACTTTATCAGTGAATGGATTTTTTCAAGTGATGTGGTTACTGATAATCTTATTCTATATGCAAGATGGATTCCCATTATTTACACTGTACGTTTTAATGCAGATGGAGGAATTCCAGCCCCGGCCAATCAATTAATAAATCATGGCAGTTTAATTACAAGGCCGGCTGCTATAAGAAAAACCGGTGAAGGTTTTCTGGGATGGTATTCACCATATGACGGTTATTGGGATTTTGATGTACCGGTAACAGGTGATTTGACTCTTTATGCACAGTGGGGTAATCCTGATATAATTGTGAGCTTTGAATTAACACCTCCTTTAACTGCGAACCCTACACTTCCTGGTTATAGTAATCCACCTGATCAGGTGATAGGAAATAATTCCAGGATTACTGAGCCTCCGCCGCC
>Ga0099364_10008181_pt1 | contig 14770 bp, 5 predicted proteins | sample TergutTh196P3_FD_73070 | JGI IMG/M metagenome (GOLD analysis project Ga0099364, IMG submission 73070) | Microcerotermes parvus P3 segment gut microbial communities from Pointe-Noire, Republic of the Congo - Th196 P3 | ecosystem: Host-associated > Arthropoda: Insects > Digestive system > Gut ... | reverse complement strand
CCGCTGCCGTTTACTACTTGTACAACGTCGCCATGGGCGTTGTACATATAGTAGTGGACGCCATTTGACACGCCTATTTTAGCGACATAATTCAACCCCCGAACATATGTAGCCGTCGCGCTGCCGCTTTCCTGTACAACGTATTGCCCGTCGTACAGATAATTTGTGGTATGTGGCACATAGCCGCTTGTTGACGATTTTACTGTTTTGCTAGTGCGCAACCCGTCGCCGTTATAAACAAACTCGGTTATGTCTGTTGTCTGGCGTTACCTCAAGCCCAACAAGGCGGTTGCGGGTGTCGTAGTAGTATCTGCTCTGGAAGCCGCCCTCGTCGGTGAGGGTCATACTATGCCTGAAATTGCTGGGGTTAGCGGTATTAGCAACCGTCAAATGCCAAGGCAAATGCGGATCATTATAATAAAGCATAGATCTCCCAAAAATCATGTGCAAAGTGTTTTCGTTGCCCTTCCTTAAAAACAATCCGTAATCGGCACTGCTTACTGATTGTATGCCACTTAGCATAGGTATTTTGGATGGGCTGCTACTATATTCCCTCATATAATAATTCCCCCATGTGCTAACGCTTCCATCGTCATGAGATGATTTCCTCGTTGCCCTCATGTGTCAAATTTATTGGGTCTTCCTCAGTGCCCCCTCCCTCTGCAAGGATTTCTGCTTCTCCTTCTCCAAACCCTTCTTTCGTTGTCTTGCTTTCTTCATTTTCACGGCCTATTACGCCATCGTGGCTTTCTGTGCCGTCAGTATCGTCTTGACGCTCTGGATCATCTTGATTATTGGCTCCATTTTGATGCTCTGAATCGTCCGACTCTTCTGAGCCGCCCCACTCGGTTTGCCCGCTTTTCGCATCGGGTTCTTGATCGTCAGCTTCATTCTCCTGTCCGTTTGATATGCCCTCCTGTGGGCCGATTTCTATGTACGACAACGTAAAGCCTGCGTACTCCATCAGATAATCCGGAGTGATATATTCTATTTGAGAGACAAGCCCGTTTGATCTTAGAATATCCGCGTATTCGCTGGGGTTAACCTTTTGAGGCAGGGTGACCAATTGAAGCAATTCGCCGCGTTCGCCATACCATATGCTTTCGCGTTCAACTGCTGAAAACAGTGATTTTTCGGGGTTTGCCGCTTTAAGTTTTACAATGAACCGATCAACCCTTACAGCTTGATAAACCTGCTCAAGCTGTTCCATTGTATACTCTTCCAATGACAGCTTATGGGCGGCTTCTGCAGTACTGGTTCTTTCAATGTTTTTTAGTTCAGACAATAAAGCCGATATGCCGAAGTGCTACACGAAAATCGGTGGTTTTCTCTGATCCATCAATACTTCCGTTCTCATCTCTACATCGTCTTTGCCAAGAAACGCAAATGCGGCTAGATATATGGTTTTGCCGCTACTAACATATTTCTTGTAATAGCCTCTAGCCTTTATCTGCTCCATACCTTCGCACAGTGCCTTGTCAACAAGTGCTTTCTTCTTTTCATCACCTACTTTTGGCGGGCATTTTACATACTTGAATTCCATGACATATACACTGTTGCCGAATTTAAGCGCTGCGTCAATTCTGCCTTTTGATACTGAGGATTCAGCATCCACATCAAACCCGTGAACATTCATTATCGCATAAAAAATCGAATGATAGTAAGCTTCTTTGTCAATGTGAAGCTCATAAGGAATGGACGCGAATAGGCTTCGCAGGGAGTCGAGGATTTTATGCAAATCACCGTCTTGAAATGCTTTCGCCATATCAAGCCGCACGTTTTCCGCGAGCGTATGGCCGCTATCTGTGAATGCCGCTATAATATTTTGGTTAAATGCATTTCTGACTTCAAAATTTGGCATGTCTAAAATGTATGAATCGCCTTTGGTCGATGTGACTACCTCTTTTATTGTGAGATAACCGCTCTGAAACAATAGCGGCGTTGCCTCAAGCTTATTGAAATCAGCGGAATCGAGCATGTACTCAGTCATTATCGGCGTTTTGAGATTTGAATACTCCACGGGGTTCTTCTTAATCAAGTCTATCAGAAATTTAGGAGTGCCACTCGCGTACCAGAATGCGGAAAACCTTTTCTGGCTGAAAAAGCTCAACAGGGAGAATGGGTTTATCACCCTGTTCTCCCCATCCCATGAGTAGCCGTCATACCACGCGAGTATCTCGTCGCTTATGCTACTGCAATCCCTAAACCTCTTCAGCGTTCTTAAGCTATTGATATGTTCATCAAAATACTTGACAAGCTCTTCAACAGCAATCCCGCATATACTCGCGTATTCTTCTGTCAGGGTTATGTCTTCCAAATTATAAATCTACAAACTGCAACATTTCAAACAGCGTCATGGCTACCTCTGCTCTCTTAGCGTTTTCCAACGGCCTAGCCTTCCCTCCATCAGTGTTGATCATACCGTTGTCCAGTGCAAACGCTAAGTAGTCCCTGCCCCAAACGGTCGAGGTTTCAAAATCAGAAATGCTGTTTTTCGGAATGCCGCCCTCTGGCACATTTATACCCAGTGCCCGGACTGTCATTGCTATCATTTCCTGTCTAGTAACGCTGCTGTCGGCATTAACCAGTAGCGAATTACCCTCCTGTGAACCTAAGAGGATACCTGCCTTAACAAGGGCACCAATATATGGCTTTGCCCAGGTTGCAACGGTATCCCAGTCCGTGAAGGCCGATCCATTAAAGCTTCCCTCAAACGGCAGTTCCAGCGCAGTGGCAATTAGCTTGACAACCTCTGCCCTTGATATTTCGTTTTCTGGCATGAACACATATGTGCCGTCCGGCTGTGGATACCCGTCTACAATGCCTCTTTCAACTAGTGTGTTTATGTACGCGGCAGCCCAGTGATCTGGGCCTATGTCGTACATTTTTGATGAGTATGGCGAGGGTGTCTCATGTCCAGCCCCCCCTCCTGGAACATCCCCTTCCTGTATCTGTGTTAGGGTAGGGGTGTGGGTAGGGGTGGTCGTAGGAGTGGTGGCAGGGGTGGTGTTAGGAGTGGTAGTAGGAGTGGGCACTGGTGTTGACAAGGTTGATGCACCGCTGTTGCCGTTCTCATGATCGCCCTTGTTATTATCCACACCCCCGTCCGTGACGTTTTTATTCGGCTCGGTGGAAATGGTTGCGTCTGGCGCCCTGTTCAATACAGTGATTGTAGCCGGGGATTTTGTAGCGGGGATTTGATAGCCGTTGGCACCATACAGCTTTATACTGCTAATATCAGCCTTATGCGCCCCTGGCGTTTCCGCGATGCAAGTGAATGTGGCGATTTTGAGGGCTCCACCATTGTAGCCACCACCCCCGAAGCCACTTATCATCATCAATGGGGTTTCATCAAAGGCCGCCATATACATGCCCGTTGTCTGCTGGAAGCTCTCGGCTATTTTACCCGAACCAGTTTTTATCCTAAGTCCTGAAGACAACTCAATATAGAATGAGAAAGCAGACAAATCCGTTCCTGCGGCGTCACCTAGGATTACTGATATTTCGATCTCGGCTCCTATGGCAACACTACCTTCTGAAGCTACTATTGTCAGAGTAAGTGAGTCAGCTGCCTGTGCGGTTGCCAATGTGAATGAAAGCAGCGTTGTTATCAGAGCAAATATTGTTATGGTTTTCAGTATTCTATTCACATCAAGTCACATCCTATCTAAGGCCCCTATCTAGGCCCCTACTAAGGCCCCTATCTAAAGCCCCTATTTAAGGCCCCTATCTAAGGCCCCTATCTAAAGCCCCTATCTAATGCACGGGTTACAGTTCACGGGTAGTCCGTCATTGCGAGCGAAGCGAAGCAATCCAGGCTCTGAATTAACGGGAAAATACAGCAAAACAGAGATTTCACAGACTAGATTGCTTCGTCGCTACGCTCCTCGCAATGACAAAGTGGGGGTTCTGAATAGGTACCAATCGCCATTCAGCAACCCAATCGCCATTCGGCAACCCAACCGCCATTCTGCAACCCAATCGCCATTCGGTAACCCAATCGCCATTCGGCAACCCAACCGCCATTCAGCAACCCAACCACTCCATCATATGAATTGCTACAGTTCTTTGAACCGCATTATAATAGCTACAGTTCTTTGAACCGCATTATAATTGCTATAGTTCTTTGAACCGCATTATAATTGCTACAGTTCTTTGAACCGCATTATAATTGTCGCAATCTCTGCCCTTGTCGCTGTTTCCGCGGGCCTGAACGAGCCGTCAGGATACCCGCTCACCAACTCAGCTCTGTGACAGAATTCAATAGCTTCTATCGCATAGCTGGAAAAATTCGCCTCATCAGAGAAGCCGGTATATTCGCGTTTTATCGGCATCACTGTTCCTATAAAATCAGCGTAGCGCACCAAAATGACAGCCAAGTCTTGCCTTGTGATGCTGTCGCCTGGGCCGAACCTGCCGCTGCCATAGCCGGACACTATGTCGTTTTCCGCCGCCCACTTTACCGCATCGGAATACCATGTGTCTTCTGGCACGTCGTCAAAAGGATTTGCAGATCCTTCCTCGCCCGCGCCTGGGTTGCTTGACATGCGGTAGAGTACTGTCACCAGCATAGCGCGTGTCATTGGGGTGTTGGGGCTGAACAACATGGGTTCTGTGCTTGTCCCAGACATAAGTTGTTGAGAATACACATACATTACGTACTCGAAGAACCAGTCTGATGAATTGACGTCCTCGAATGGGCTTCCCACTGGGGCGCCGGGAGGAGCCGAATCCACAATGCCTTCACCGCCCTCGTCTGTGCCGGGCTGACGGCCCGTCTCGGGTGATGGTGAAGGCGTTGGTGAAGGCGATGGGGAGGGAGACGGTGTAGGTGTGATCGTGGGCGTTGGCGTTGGAAGAGGGTCAGATTGAGAAGAAGAGCCAGTGCCGCCCCCTTGCGTCGGCAAAACCGCTGCGCGGTTCACTCTTATAGTATATGTATTTGTTGTCACACCATCCCCCGCAGTAACAATTACGTAAAATTCATTCACACCTACGGTTAGATTCCTCGTGCCTGTGCCGCTGACAAGCGCGTTCGGATCCCTTGCTGTCGCGTTAATACTCACGCTTGTTGTGCTGTTTGGCACGTTTGTTGAGTAACTCATGATCCCTGGTGCGAACCGTGGCGTCAACGTTATTCCGTCACTTAGCGATAGTGCCGACAGCCGCGCGTCATTATTGGAATTATTGGGATTGACGGTCAAGCTGCCGTTTATGTAAGAAACATTATAATTGTTTGGAGCGCTTAAAACCCCTTCAGAAAGAATTATCGGGTATGTCCCTGCTGTTTCCGTGTTTGCCGTTGGGCTGCTTGCTACAGGCGCCGCTATCCAAGTGTCGGCTGCATACAATGCCGTCGGCGTAGTGGTAAACGTAAAGCCGGGCTGTGCGTCGCCACTAGTAATTTCTATGTCGTCGGCCCTAACGATTAGTATTGCCATGCTGATTGTAAAGTCAATGCTTATCGGCTCGTATATATGTCCAATGTCTTCTTCACGAGTAAGCAACAGTGTATAGTTGCCGGCATTAACCGGGTTTTCAGGGGTAAATACCGCAGTCCACTCGCCTTCATATGTGACTTCCTCTCCGTCATATGCCTTGTCAAGCCCCAATGGTGGAATTTCTGTAACGATGATTTTATCTGTGACAATTACAGTTATGGTTGCCATAGCATCGTTATAGTTTTCGCTCACCAACGCAACATGAACAACAGTGCTAACCGCTTCGGATATGGAAATCTCCGTCGCAGCAACGTTGTTGACCCTGTACGTCCATCCGTTTGGCATTGGGAGCAGTTTGGCAAGATCAAATATGCGAGGTACACTTGGGTTCACATAGACTTGTGCCGTGGGTACATCTTCCCATGTTGCCCCAGAAATCGTTGCCGCTTGTGTGAATGTGGTTGACGTTAGCAAGTAGTTGCTTGACACAGTGGTGTTCAGGAGTGCGACCGTCCCACTTACCTGGATCGCGTCGGACACATTCGCCGCATTGAATGCGGCGCCGTCTACGCTGTAATCAATACCGAACAACAACCCCTCATTGTTTTGGAGCCCCACAAAAGCCACTTCCGTTACATCCGCAGCTGTTGTGCCGTCATATACCTTCACAGCGATGGTTGCGCCGCTTGGAGATAGCTGAGCCCTGTCTATGGAGTAGTTACCAAGACCAATTACAGCGGCAGTATAATTGTCCCCCGCCGCAATATCTGCTGTAACTAAATATGTTCTTGCGTTGACGGGAGCGGTTTCGGCACTGTCATACTTAATGGTTATTTCACCGAACCCTACAGATGCGCCACTTGTGACTACACCAATGCCCTGGGCCAACCCTGTATATGTATGGTTGGTAGGAATGACGTATGACAGGTCGTCCAACACAGGGGTTCTCTTGCTTACAATTAGTGTGAACTCTGCCGAAGTCTCCGCATACTCGCCGGGAACTGCTGCAGCTGTCGCAGTAATGACGGCCACGCCTGCACCGACAATTCTAACTTCACCTGACTGTGTGTCCACCGTTGCGACAGAAACATTGTTGCTTGAGTAGCTTAACGTACCTAACGCACCGCTTAGGGTATTTGTGAAGCTGGGGTCACCATAGGTTCTATTGACTGTCCCGCTTGTAGCAAACGACAGGGGCTGAGGAGCGCCGTCCACTATTGTGAAGACGGTTGAACCAATCCTCGCGGCATAGTTCGCGCTTGCGGGTGTGAACGTCCAATACAGCACCTTTCCCGTGCCCACAGCAAGGCTCTCGACATCGCTTTCTGTAGCAACCGTCATATGACCGTCGTCACTATACCAAGCCACCGATCCCGGGACATCCTCACCGCCAATGCCCACACCGCTGCTAGGGGCAATTGCAATAAACACGGCAAGCAGGCTGCCTACATTGACGTTGAATGCAGCAGGGACAGTATACGCCGGTTCTGCCGTTGTGATTGTGACTGCGAGGTTTGTCGGGGCGGTTATGGCATAGTTTTCCCTGTCCGCCCCCCCCAGCGCTACCGTAGCTGACACTGGTTTGTCCACTCCAACGTCTGCGTTCGCAACAGTCCCGCTGATTCCGGAAATCAACACGTCGTCGCCTTCGAAGACGCCACTTAGCCCGGAGCCAGTGATGGCAACCACTGTGGTTCCATCGTATTCGCGCGCCATTGCCACAGCGCCCGTTACAGTAAGCGGCGCCCTGTCAATCACAAGGGATGCGGTTTTTTCACCATAAGCCACGTCACTTTCGTAGATTGCGGTCACTTCATATGCCCCCGCAAGCGTTTGACTGAGGCTGGCAGAGTACCTGAATGCCCCGTCTGTCTGATCGGTTGTTGACGCCTCTGCAAGTGACTTTGGAGTCCTATCATAACTGTGTACCGCGCCCTCAAATGTTATACTGTCACTCACATCGGCTTTGATTCCCGTTGTCGGAAATGTCACGGTAAACACAATCTGAGATTCGCTTCTGCTGATTATCGTGCAATGCATGTCGACATTAACAGTCACTACAGCTGTATTATCAAATATGACGAACTGAGCCGCCGCCAGAGTGACAGTTGCGGTATATTCTGTGTTTGGCTGAAATGTGGCAGGGTTGCCACTCCAGCTCACGGAGCCGCTGAAGCTATCTCCAATGACGCTAGCCTGCGGCGCTTGTCCCATCACTGGAGCAGCTAGGCTCACGTTGACGCCAGCCGATATCTGGTTAACTGTAACCGTAACCGGTACTGACGTCATGGGTTTTGTTGTTACGGGATCGTCAACGCTGTAATACCGCGCTTCTTCTATTGACACGGCATGAGTCCCAATACTTTGGGCAACGCAGGTGAATTTGCATACAGTTAGCGCTTCCGTGCCATTGTACCCTAGGCCGCCATAGCCGGTTACTCGAAGACTCGATTCGTTTAAGATATCGAATTTCATGTTTGGCACTTTTATCTCGCCCAATCCAGGTATAGTAATGGTTTCATACATGCCTGTTGAAATGGCAAATTCATATATACTTTCATCCCTCGCTGTCTCGCCCTCGTCTTTATAACGCAAGCCTATTGGCAAACTGATATCGAATTGGACGCTGGCGAGGTTTGTCCCTTCCGCGCTACCCATGACAATGGTAAATTCGATTTCTTCACCAAATTCTGCCGTTGATTTTGAAGACGCAACCATCAGGGATATATCCCTCGCTGCATAGGATATCTGAACCGGAATGGCGGATAGCGCCAACATCACCGCCAAGAATATTGATAAAACTTTTTTTGTAAGTCGCATTGTAGTTACCTCCGGATTTTTTTAGCTAACCATAATAAATGGTGTTTACGATTATAGTTGTGGATATCTTTGAAGAACCAAGGTGTATGCCTCCATGCCTCCCACATATGCAATGAGATTCGTGCAATGCTGGCGAAGGCGCTATCCTGCGTTCTACCAAGATGTATGCCTCCCACATATGCAATGAGATTCGTGCAATGCTGGTGAAGGCGCTATCCTGCGTTCTACAAAGTCGATATCCTGCCGCGTACAAATAGGTAGAGGAGGTTGACGTCTCCGATATCAACTGCCCCGTTCTTTGTAACATCAGCCGCAAGCAATTGTTCTTCAGTCAGTTCTATTCTGCCCCGTACATACAGGTACAGCATATTGACGTCACCTATGTCAATTTCACCATTCCCCGTGACATCGCCAAGCAAATATGCCGCGCCAGTTGTTACGCTAACGGTTGCGACGCTGTATTTGCTGCCGTCGTCCACGGATACGGCCGTGATAGTCAGGGTTTCGGCAGTTTCCTCCTCGGCAACGGTCAGTAGCCCGCCCACACTTATGGATGTCGCTTCCGACTGATTGCCTGAGACGCTCCATGTAACGTTTACAGCGGCGCCGCTTGTGGATTCGGTCGCGGCAAACTGCTGTGTGCCGCCCTTTGGCACATTTGCTGCTACTGGGGATATAAGGATATGCATATCTTCACCTGGCATATTTATCCATACGGGCAATACAGCTTCAATGCCTTTTTCGGCTATGCGGATAATTATATTCGCAGGCCCCGGCATGTTTCCGGACACTCTGATTGTGACACGGCCATCCGTGCTGATGTCACTGACGCTTACAACCTGCGCAATATACTCAAAATCCACCTCAGCTCTGAGTATAAGGGGTTTGGACGGATCGTAGTTTTGTATGGCTACCTCTATGTCCTTTGTTGTGTTGTAGCTTATATCTACGCTTTCAGGCAAGATGAGCGATATTGGCAGTTCATAAGAGGCTATATGTGTTTCTGCTTTTGTTGGTATACCTGCGTAACTCATTATATCTGCGCTTGTTGTGAGAGAGTAGTTCCCTGCTGCCGCGATATAGCTATTGTCGTATGCCAACTGATAGCGTTTTGCATATACAATTCCGTCCAAGCAAGTCTCTTTATCTGAGAACAAAAGAGTGTAGGGTACATCCACCCCATCCGGCGTTTTCAGTATTAGTTCGTTTACTGTTTCCGGCTTCATATACTTAGTGAACTCAACCTCGGCATATGTATCATAGACGTTGAACCATGCAACCTCTGGCGTTGCTTTTGACACCATGCCGATATCAACCTCGAGTTGCGGGGGCGGAACAGGGAGCCAGCCGTAACGATCAGTGCTGTATGCGGTATCGTAGCCTTCTAGCTCAGCCTTGACCTGCCACAACCCTTCCGGAACATCCCATGAATACCTTCCTTCATGGTCCGTAATAAGAGGGTTTAGCTGGTCGAAGTCTCCAGCATCCCATTTATAAGCCTCATCTTCAATCGTGCCTTCAAGCGGGTCTTCCCCCTTGTGGTAGACAGTTACCGTCACCCCCGGCAAGCGGTTTGAAGTAACTGCTTCATACACATAGCCGGAGGGGTCGATTGCGATCCGGATTTGATGTGCGCCATTGTTTATGCCTGCGTAACGAAAATCAAACATAAGGTTTGCAAACCAACTGACAGCTATTGATCCAGCTGCGATGCCGACCGTGGCAAGCAACGATGGAGGGAATAGTATCCCAAGCCCAATTGCAGCGGCGCCAATTGCAATGTTAGTTGCAATATTCCATCCATGCGCCCTATCCAGTTCCCCTCTTCTGATGTCTTTTTCTGCTTGAGACAAATTCGAGTTGTCAATATTATTCCGTATAGTTCTATAGTCACTAGCATACCTTGATCCTATTGAATACCCGGTGCCAAGAACCTCAGTGCCAACATCCACGAGCTTCCCACCAGGAAGAAATGACAACCCAAACGATATGCTGTCTTCAATGCCTGATCTCAAATCATAGGCTTTGACTGTGGCTATGCCATATTCGTCATAGTCTATTACCCTTGAGTTTGGATTTGGGTATGCAATGTCAATTTTTGCATAGATATAATTGCCATCTGTTGTCGCAAGCTTATCGTATCCCTCTGCCAACAATTGCGGTTCAGTTTTTACTACAGAAGTTTGCCGCTCGTTAATTATGCCTATTCTCGTTTTCGCTTCATCTGCAAGAGTTAAAACAATTTCCTGTCTCTGAGAAGTATTTACGACAAATTCTGCCTTGGCGTCCATCCATTCAGTGCCAATGTTGTTGCGGATATACTCAAGCTGAGACGCTGAGAAAGAGAAATCCAAATCAATTGGCTGCGGCTCTATCTTTTCAAGGAACCCCACTGAAAGCCTCCCCGGCACGTACCGGGTATCTGACGGGTCAAAGTATCCGTTTGCCAGCCATATGTCTGTATTTGCATCGTATACTGACTTCATATGCTTTATGATGCCATTACGCTCGCTGCAGATATATAGCTCGTTAAGCTGCCCGGAGTTCTCTACTTTCACTTCGAACGTGAACGGGCTTCCTTGCCGAAATATCAGCGTTTGACGAATGCCTTCCGTTGTCATGAGGTCGATTCGCTGCCCATCATGGAACATGATGAACTCAACCAGCCTCGGCGCATTCTCTTCATAAATGACTGTCTTGGTCACAGATAATGTGTTTCCATCGTCCCCGACGATTTCAGCTCGGATTTTACGCGCCCCATATCCGCCGACCATTGTTACGTTTCCACCGTATCTTCGGCTAACACTTGTAGTAAACTCGCCAATTTTTGCGTTCCCATCATATATTGATACAACTTTACCGCTGGGCGCCGAACCCGATACGTTTATCGTAGCCCTGTTTGTGGATTCATCAACATCAAGCGTAACAAAATCACCAAGCGCCGCAAACAGATAGCCGTTATTCATGGCAAATTCCTCAGCAGGGCTTCCCGGAACGCCAATGATTGTAAACAATCCAAGCGACGCGCCGGTAAAAATAGTTGATCCATGCGCGGTTCCTGCATTGATTCCATTGCCAAACTTCCAAACATTTGGAGGTATGGTTGCGTTAACGAGCCCTGAACAATCCCGGAATGCATTGGCTCCTATTTGTTGTACACTGGATGAAAATTCAATAGCTCTTAATCCTGTATTTCCACGGAAGGCGCTATCTCCAATTGTCACTACCGACGCGCCAATTGTAACATCCTCCAAAGAGGTATTGCCTCTGAACGCACTGTCGCCTATTGTTTTCACGTTGCTACCAACTACGACTTGCGTAAAACCTCGGCAACCTAGAAATGCATTGTCTCCAATGGAGATTACTGTATTCGGTATCACTAAAGATGGGAGGCTGATATTGAGAAAAAATGCGAAGGCGCCTATCGTCCTAAGAGAACTCCCAAACGTAATAGACCGAAGGCTGATGCAATTGTAAAAAGCATTAACCCCAATATCACTCACACTGTTGCCCAGAATAACACTGCTTAATGCAATATTGCCATAAAAAGCGTATTGTGGTATTAATTGTACTTTTGAACCAATGACTGCGCTTGTTAAGCTTGTGCAGTCTCTGAATGTGTCTCCGGCGCTTGCGCTGTTGCCGTTTAGAGTTGTGACACTGTCAGGTATATTTATTGTGCCTAAGGAAGAACAACCCCGGAATGCACCTGACCCTATGCTAATTAGGCCTTCATTTAAAACAATGGTTCGAAGTGCGGTGCAATTATAAAAAGCATTGGTGCCAATAGTTCTCAAACTGTTTGGCAAGGTTGTCGAACCCAAGCTTGTACAGCCATTGAAAGCGTACGCATCTATTGTATTAAGCATTCCAGCTGCCGAGAAGTTTACAGTTGCCAATGACGTGCAGCCACTGAAAGCGTATGTTCCGATTTCGGACACCCTGCTTCCAATCGAAACACTGGTGAGCGACCTGCAACCTGAAAATGCATATCTTGGGATTTCCGTCAAATTTGAACCAATGGTTACACTTGTCAAACTGAAACAGTCGGCAAATGTTTGTCCATAATTACTAATAGCGGCGTTGCTATTTATGGTTGTTACACTATTTGGAATGTTTACTACGCTTAATGCAGAGCAACTCCTGAATGCTTCATATCCTATGCTAACCAGCCCGGCATTCAATGTAGCTGTCTGCAGCGCGGTACAGTTTTGGAATGCATAACTTCCTATGGTCCTCAGACTGCCAGGAAAGGAAATCGACGTCAAACCAGTACAGCCATAAAACGCATAGGCGCCGATATCTGACACCCTGTTTCCAAGGATAACACTGTCCAGGGATCGGCAATTGTAAAAGGCATATTGTGGTATTTCTGTCAATCCCGCGCCAAAATCTACACTAGTCAAACTTGTGCAGTCCCTGAATGTTGCGCCATTGCCGCTGTTGCTGTTAAGGGTGGTTACACTGTCTGGAATAGTAAGTGTACCTATTGCAGAACATCCCCTAAAAGCCTCATAACCAATGCTTACTAGCCCGGGATTTAAAGTAATCGTTTGTAGAGCGGTACAGTTTTGGAATACATAGTTGCCAAGAGTCCTCACACCATTTGGCAACACTATTGATGTCAAACCCGTACAACCAATAAACGCACTCTCGTTGATAGCGTTCAGCATTGCAGCGGCTGAAAAGTTTGCGCTAGCCAGCGAGGTACAGCCAGCGAACGCACTGGCGCCAATTTCAGACACCCTGCCTCTGACCACGATGCTATTTAGTGACCTGCAGCCTGAGAATGCAAATCTGGGTATTTCAGTCAAGCGGGAGTCTTCACCAATGGAGACACTTGCTAGACTTATACAATCAGCAAAGGTATACCCAGAGCTGCTAACGTTGCCGCTCAAAGTAGTAACACTGTCTGGGATACTCACGGCACCCAAAGAAGAACACCCTCTGAAGGCTTGATTGCCAACGCTTACCAACCCTTCGTTGAGTGATACTGTCTGAAGAGCAGTACAGCCACTGAAAGCCGAATTGCCGATTGTCCTAAGGTTGTTGGGCAAAGCGATTGATGTCAAAACAGTACATCCATTGAAGGCGAATGTACCAATTGCATTCAACATCCCGGCAGATGATAAATTTACAGATGCTAGCGATGTGCATCCATCGAATGCATATGAGCCAATTTCTGATACCCTGCTCCCAATCGTGATACTGTTAAGTGACCTGCAGCCAGAGAAGGCTCTCGTTGGTATTTCCGTCAACCCAGTACCAATAGCCACACTTGTCAAGCTGCTGCAATCTAAGAACGTTGAGCCAGAACTGTTGCCGTTGCCATTTAAAGTAGTAACGCTGTCAGGGATGCTTACTGTACCCAAAGCAGAGCATCCCCCAAACGCCCCAGCGCCGATGCTAACCAGCCCGTTATTAAGCACAACGCTCTGAAGTGCGTTACAGTGTTGAAAAGCATTGTTGCCAATAGATCTTAAGTTGTTGGGGAGGACAATTGAAGTTAAACCCGAACAGCCACTAAAGGCGGATTCGTTTATTGCGTTCAGAATGCTGTCAGCTGAGAAATTGACGGTTGCCAATGATGTGCATCCGATGAACGCACTTGTTCCAATAACGGAAGTCCCTCTACCAATTGTTATGCTGCTAAGCGACCGGCATCCCGAAAAGGCGGCAACAGGTATTCCAGTAAGCCCTGAACCGATTGTTACGCTTGTCAGGCTCACACAATCCACGAATGTTGAGCCATAATTGGTGTTGCCGCTCAAAGTTGTGACGCTGTCCGGAATGCTCACCGTACTTAATGCCGAACACCCCCTGAACGCATCAGATCCAATGCTCACAAGCCCTAGGTTTAAGGAGATTGTATGCAAGCTGGTACAGTTTTGGAAAGCGCCGTTTCCTATTGTCCTCAAGCTGTTTGGCAGGGATACGGTTTCCAAAAGGCTTAATCCATTAAACGCATTGTTCCCAATCGCTGTCACAATAAACCCGTCTATCATTTCAGGGATTGTAAGCTCCCTCTCATTGCCGTAGTATGCTGTGATAGTCGCGTTGACTCCCGAAACAGTATACTCATATTGGCCGTCGAGAGATGGTGCCTGCGACATGATACCCACAGAAGCAGGTTCGATGGCGTCACCAACAGCGTCATAGCCAGCATCAACTGCGCTGCGATCGGAGCTGTCAATTGTCACGTTATATAAGGGCACAGAGCCTTCTTCCTCATCCCCTTCCTCTTCCTCTCCTTCTTCGTCCAGTTCATCATCATATGGCTGTATTTCAAGTTCAGAAATTTCCGCTTCATCTGACGATGTTGTTTCCTCGATTCCTTGTTCGTTAATTATCCAATCAATATCGTAGATGTCGCCGAGCTGAGTGATTGTTTCATGCCATTCTGTCACAGGTTTGCTTTTGTCAAGTGCGATAACAGAATTAGTTGGCAGCATTGCCATTAACAATGCCACGACCAGCATAATGCTGATCCCTGCTCTTAGTTTCCTCAT